>Ga0209396_1001005_pt1 | contig 32317 bp, 27 predicted proteins | sample GOMGulsemesocosm_6_FD_184638 | JGI IMG/M metagenome (GOLD analysis project Ga0209396, IMG submission 184638) | Methane-oxidizing microbial communities from mesocosms in the Gulf of Mexico - GOM8C Gulf of Mexico (SPAdes) (version 2) | ecosystem: Environmental > Aquatic > Marine > Cold seeps...
TATTACTGCGATTTTAATAAAAGTAGTTCCTTCTACATTAACTAAAGCGGCGCCTTGGTATAGAATACCCAGCGAAAAAGCGCAATTTACAGCAAAGCTTGTTTATAACATACCCGATTTACCTGAATATGATAAGTCACAGACAAGTAAATATGTTAGGCAGTACAGTCGCGACTTAGAAAATTATTTTAAAGAGGAATTAATCATAAATGAGTGATTTAAAAGTAGAACTCAAACAACTCATCATTGAGACATTAGATCTTGAAGACATTGAAGTTTCAGACATTCAAGATGATGAAGCGCTATTTGTTGATGGCTTAGGTTTAGATAGCATAGATGCATTAGAACTAGGTTTAGCAATTAAAAAAGCATATGAAGTAAAAATTGATGCTAACTCTGAGCAAACAAAGCAACATTTTTCGTCAATCAATGCCTTGAGTGATTTTATCTCTCAAGCAAAAGCATAAAACTGGAGTTATTATGAAATCAAGAGATGAAATTTATAATACTTTAGTTGAAATACTCGTTGATGACTTTGAAATTGAAGTGGACGATATCAGCTTAGAAGTAAATTTATATCAAGATTTAGATTTAGATAGCATAGATGCGGTCGATTTAGTGGTTAAGTTACGTGAAATAACCGGTAAAAAAATTGACCCTGAAGCATTTAAATTAGTAAGAACAGTTGAGCATGTGGTAAATGAAGTTGAGAAGTTGATTTTAGCTAAGTGAAACTCTTAATTACAATAGTCGTGGGTATTCTATTAGCGTTATACCCATTTGCTGTTTATTTTGGTCTAAATTATTTTAGCCCAAAATGGCTATCTATTATAATTTTAAGCATTTTAGTTCTAAGAGTATTTCTGATGAAAAATGCGCTTAAGAAAATGCCTTGGATTTTGCCTGCTTCAATACTGGGTGGGGCTGGGATTTTAGTCAGCACCTTTACCAATTCTTTTATTGGTTTTAAAATTTACCCTATCTTAATCAGTTTAGCCATGTTGAGTGTTTTTTTATATTCATATTTAAATCCTCCAACATTAATCGAAAGCTTTGCCCGATTAAAAGAACCTGAGTTAAACGATAAAGGTGTTAAATATACTGAAAATGTAACTTTAGTTTGGTGTGTATTTTTTGTTTTAAATGGTGCGGTATCGGCCTATACAGCATTTTTTGAAAACCTTGAAACTTGGATGGTTTATAACGGTTTTATATCTTATATTATTATGGGATGTATTATGGGAATTGAGTTTTTAGTTCGCATACAAGTTAAAAAACATCATAAAAAAGAAGCTGTATAATAATATGCCTCATGTATGTTTTTTAGATAATAATAAAGAAATTACTTGGCTTGAGTTTTGTTCTCAAATAGAAAGTATCCGACAAGAAATCCGTAAAACACAATTTGAAAGTGTACTACTTTATCATAATGATAGTTATCAGTTTTCGATCTGTTTATTTGCTTTAATGTTAGAGCAAAAACATATTTTATTACCGCCTAATTCACAACAAAATACCTTATTACAAATATCTGAAAATGCTGATGTTTATATGGGTGAAGTGGCGAAATTAAATATTCCTCAAATAAAATACAGCTTTAATAGTCGAGATTCAATTGAGCTTCTGCCGATTTCCCTTCCAAATTTATTTGAGAGCTTAAATAGTCAAATTACTTTTTTTACTTCTGGCTCAACAGGTGAACCTAAGGCAATAAAAAAGCATTCAAAATATTTGTTAAAAGAAATTGATATATTACACAGTACCTTTGAAGCTTCTTTATCTCAAACTGATATTATTTTGAGCACAGTATCACATCAGCATATTTATGGTTTGTTATTCAAATTATTATTACCTTTACGATTTGGTATCTGTATTTTAAATCAGGTGCTTGAATACCCTGAACATATAGCCTCTTATTTAAAAGATAATCCAGCTAAAAAAACAACATTATTATCAAGTCCCGCACATTTAAAGCGCTTGGTCGAAGACAATGTTTTACAGCAGGTAAAAAATCAGTTTGTGTGTATCTTTAGTTCCGGTGGGCCTTTAGCATTTAATATTTCATCACTGTTTTATAAACAAATGAATTTAGCGCCAACCGAGGTTTTTGGTAGTACTGAAACAGGCGGTATAGCTTGGCGTTGTTGTGATAAAAAAGTACCGAGTAACTGGCAACTTTTAAAAGGTATTCATTATTGCTCAGTGCCCTTTGAGGGCATAGGTGAGCAATTACAAATTGCATCACCTTTTATGTCTGAAGAGTCATATTTAACAGATGATTTAATTGAAAAAATAGATGATAAACATTTTGTGCTTAAAGGGCGCTCAGATCGCACTATTAAATTAGAAGAAAAACGCATTAATTTAGATCATATGGAACAAGTATTATTGCGTCATGTAGGTATTATAGATGCTAAAGTTTTTATTCTTAATAACAGTAAAAGGCCTATATTAGTTGCCGTTGTAGCCATAAATGAAGCTGCAAAAAAAATAATATGTGACAAAAATAAACGTGCATTGAATGAGAGTTTTAAAATACATTTACTAAAAGAATTTGAACGTATTAGTTTACCCAAAAAGTGGCGATATTTAGATGAATTGCCATTTAATTCACAAGGTAAATTAGTACAAAAAGAATTAGAGGTTTTATTTGACTGATTTAATTAATATCAATCCTATCGTGATCGGTTCGACTAAAACCGATGCTGAAGCTGTGGTTGAGTTATTGATCCCTGAAAATTTAGATTACTTTAAAGGGCATTTCTCTCAAAGTCCTATTCTACCAGGTGTCGTACAGCTTGATTGGGCTGTTATGTATGCTAAAAGTCAATTTAATATTGATTTAGATGTAAATGATATTGAAGTATTAAAGTTTCAAGTCGTGATAGTGCCAGGGCAAAACTTAAGTTTACAGTTGACTCAAAAGTCAGCTCAAAAAGTTGCCTTTAGTTATTTCTCTGATAAAGGAAAACATGCCTCGGGTCGTATTGTTTTTGATACCGACTCATGAGCTATTGTTTTGTGATCCCAAACTTTAATCATGTTTTAGTGATTGAAGATTTACTACTTGAATTAAAACAGTTTAATTTACCTGTGATCATGGTAAATGATGGCAGTGATAGTGATATTAAAAAGCAGTTTGAGCAATTAGATTCAAAATATGACTTTTTAACTTTGGTTAATCACGAATTAAACCAAGGAAAAGGCGGAGCTATGCAAACAGGGTTTGCATTAGCGCACAGTCTAGGGTTTAGTCATACCATACAGGTTGATGCCGATGGACAGCATGATTTAACTGATATAAAAAAACTAATTAACTTATCCAAAATATCACCAACAGCTTTAATATCGGGTATGCCTATCTATGATGAATCAGTGCCTAAACATAGGTTTTATAGTCGGTATATAACCCATGTTTGGGTATGGATTGAAACGCTGTCATTATCATTAAAAGACTCTATGTGTGGCTTTCGTGTTTACCCCCTTAAAGAAACAATGGCTTTAATGGCAAAGGTATCTTTAGGAAAACGTATGGACTTTGATACTGAAATTATGGTGCGTTTATATTGGGCTAAAGTTCCAGTCAGTTTCTTTAAAACCAAAGTGAAATATCCAGAAAATGGTATTTCACATTTTCAACCATTTAAAGATAATGTTCTAATTTCATGGATGCATACGCGCTTATTTTTTGGCATGTTATTACGCAGCCCTAAATTATTATTTCGAAAGTTTAAATGATGTATAAGAATCAACAGTATTGCATGAAGGTGAAACAAAGGCATTTAACACTATCCCTATTATTAGAGGGAGGTATTTGAATTATGTCTGAGGGTAAACACTGGTCAAAGGCGCAAGAACGCGGTACATATTTTGGTATGAAAACCTTGTTAGTCATTTATAAGCTACTTGGTCGTAACGTACTTTCTGTCATTTTATATCCTGTAATTGTTTATTTGTATTTTACAGGAAAAGAAGGGCGTCTAGCTTCAAAGCAATATTTAAATAAAGTAGCAAAAATTAAAAATTGGCAAAGAAATGTGGGCCATAAACAGGGAATTAAACACTTTTATACATTTGCGCTGAGTGCATTTGATAAGATAGATGCTTGGACTGGTAAAATTACCACAAAAGATATTATTTATGGCAATACACATGCTTTTGAAGATCTGAATAATAAAGAACAAGGCGCTATTTTTATAGGTTCTCATCTAGGTAATTTAGAAGTGTGCCGCGCATTGAGTCATGGTCGTTACCAAACGCGTATTAATGTTTTGGTATTTACGCATCATGCGGTTGAATTTAATAAAGTAATGCAGCAAATCAACCCTGATATTAATGTTGATTTAATACAAGTGTCAGATGTGGGTGCAGATCTGGCTATATTATTGAAAGAAAGAATTGATAACGGTGAAATAGTTGTGATTGTAGGTGACCGCACAAGTGTGAGTACGCCTGGTCGTGTTATATATACTGATTTTTTAGATGAGCAAGCCGCTTTTTCTCAAGGACCATTTATTTTGGCTGCTTTGTTAGATTGCCCTGTTTATTATCTCTTTTGTTTGAAAGAAGGGTCTAAATATCATGTTATTTTTGAACATGTTGCAGACACCTTAAAAATGGCAAGAAAAGAGCGGCAACAAAAATTAGAAATAATAGTAAAAAATTATGCCAAAAGGCTTGAGTTTTACTGTTTAAAGTATCCTTATCAATGGTTTAACTTTTTTGATTTTTGGTCAGATGATCAAAAAGTAGAACGCAAAAAGTAAGTGGAGTAGTAGAAGTGCTAGAAAGTTTAGGTACCATCAATTTTGGTGAAACACGATTAGTTATTGAAGATATCATAGCGATTGCGTCGCAAAAAAAACAAGCATGCATTAGCAATGCGCCAGAGTTTAGCCATAAAATAGATTCAGCAATCAAGTTTTTAGATACTCTACTTGAAGAAGATGGTGTTATTTATGGTGTGACTACCGGTTATGGTGATTCAGTTACAGTAAATGTACCTTTAGACTTAGTAAATGAACTACCGCTTCATTTAACGCGATTTCATGGTTGTGGTTTAGGCCAAATGTTTAGCCCATATGAAGGGCGAGCAATTTTAGCGACTAGATTAGCTTCATTATCACAGGGCTATTCTGGCGTAAGTTGGGATTTACTTAATTTACTTAAAGCATTTTTAAAACACGATATTATACCTGTGATCCCTCAAGAGGGATCTGTGGGCGCAAGTGGTGATTTAACACCATTATCTTATGTAGCAGGTGCCTTAGTCGGTGAACGTGACGTGTATTATCAAGGACAAGTTAAAAATAGCTTAGAAGTAATGAAAAACTTAGGATTAAAACCTTTAGTTCTAAGACCAAAAGAAGGCCTTGCCATAATGAATGGCACCGCGGTTATGACTGCAATTGCGTGTACAGCTTATAGTCGTGCCGAATATTTAACTAAGCTGGCATCTCGTATTACGGCGTTATCAAGCCTAGCATTAAAAGGTAATAGTCATCATTTTGACGATATTTTGTTTTCTGTGAAACCTCATCCAGGTCAGCAACAAGTTGCAACTTGGATCCGTAATGATTTAAATCATGTTGATCACCCAAGGAATGCAGACCGATTACAAGACCGATATTCTATTCGTTGTGCGCCGCATGTAATAGGTGTTTTACAAGACTCATTGCCTTGGTTCCGACAAATGATTGAAAATGAACTTAATTCTGCAAATGATAACCCTATTATTGATGGACCAGGTGAGCATGTTTTACATGGTGGTCACTTTTATGGTGGTCATATCGCTATGGTGATGGATTCTTTAAAAACAGCGGTAGCGAATCTTGCTGATTTAGCCGACAGACAAATTGCTTCTTTAGTTGATACTCGATATAACAATGGTCTGCCTTCTAATTTATCAATGAGCTGTCCTGAACGTCGTTATATCAATCATGGATTTAAAGCTGTGCAAATTGGCGCATCAGCTTATACAGCGGAAGCATTAAAAAATACCATGCCAGCAAGCGTTTTCTCTCGTTCTACTGAATGTCATAATCAAGATAAAGTGAGCATGGGCACAATCGCTGCACGTGATGCAATGCGTGTTTTACAGTTAACTGAGCAAGTACTCGCTAGCACCTTACTAGCCGCTATTCAGGGCGTTAGAATTCGAATCGAGAATGGTGAGCTTGATCATGATACTTTACCTGTGCAAGTTATGCAGATGTATGATGATGTGTGTGGCTTTTTTGAACCTTTAGTTGAAGATAGACCTTTAGATAAATTACTTCGTTTTACTATTGATGCAATCCAAACGCAGAGATGGAGTTTATATGAGTAGTAAAAGTATCCTATCTGCATCAGTAGACATTGAGGTGCCATTTCATGATTGTGATCCGATGCAAGTTGTTTGGCATGGTAATTATGCGCGATATTTAGAAGTGGCGCGCTGTGCTTTATTGAGAAAGATAGATTACGATTATTTAGATATGCAAGAGTCAGGTTATGTTTGGCCGATTGTCGATATGCGCACTAAGTTTGTAGGTTCTGCGTTATTTGCTCAAATGATCTCTGTTGAAGCTCATTTAGTTGAGTATGAATCAAGGATAAAAATTGAGTATTTGATTTGTTGTAAAGCAACAGGTAAAAAATTAACAAAAGCCAGTACTGTGCAAGTTGCAGTTGATTTAGAAACAAAAGAAATGCAATTTGTTTCACCTGATATTTTGTTAGCAAAATTAAAGGAAAAGCATTATGTGGCTTAAAAACTTATGTTTTTTCTTTTTATTAGTGATTAGTTCATTCAGTTTGGCTTCATCAGAGTTATTAAATGAATCATTAAAAGATAACTTGGCACAACCAGAGTTAATTTCTGGTACTTTTAAGCAAAATAAATATTTTAAAGTTTTAAAGCAGCCAATCAAATCATCTGGCGTGTTTTATTTAGATCCCAAGTTAGGTTTTTATTGGCAAACACAAAAACCGGTTAATTCAGCCATATTTTTAAAATCAGGTGAATTATTGGAAAAAGATTATCGTGGAAAAGTAAAACAAATTTCTGGTGGCGGTACTTTGGCTTCGGTATTAATAAAAGCGATATCAGGAGATACTAGCGCATTAAAAAATGACTTTAATCTGGTTAAACTTGATGGCAGTGATTACTTAGAGTTGACGCCTAAACAAGATACCTTGCGCCAAGCTATTTCTAAAATAGAAATATATGGCTCTGTGCAACCAAGCTCAATTAAGTTGTTTGAAGCTAAAGGCAATAAAACTGAAATTCAGTTAAATTATCATTCAAACCCAATCATTCCTGAGGCTGTTCGTGCTCAGTTACAATAAATATAAAAAGGGCTATTTTTGCCAGTTGATTATAGTAATGATTTTAGGCTGTTATCAGCTTATGTTTGGTTCATGGCAAATTCAAACAAATATTTTATCTATATTACCTAATGCTCAGGTATCAGAAGCACTTTTAAGCTCAGAGCAGGCTTTATTTGGTGAAGCAAAGAAAAAAGTAACTGTTGCAATATCAGGCGATAAAGCTGGTATTGCCCATAACGTATTAGTACAGCAATTAAATCAAATCTCGTCTGTAGCTATTCATACTGAGCAAATCCCATCTATTACACAGATAAGTCAGTTTTACGCGCCCTTTAAAGATAACTTTTTACCACAGAAATACACTCAAGCCTTAGAGAGTGCATTAGATATGCAAAGCATCATTTTATCTCAGGTAACACAACTGGCAAATCCATTTGTAGGCGAAACACTTGAAATTTCACCTCGCTTAGCTTTGGCTGAACACTTAAATACTGAATTTAATAACTTAATGAGCTTTAAGCAAAAACAGGGCATGGTCACAGCTGAGTTAAATGGACAAACTTATTATTTACTGTCGTTAAGTTTATCAACTGATGCCTTTTCAATTAAAGAAAGTCAGTTAGTCGCACAGCAGCTGCAAAGTGTATTTTCAACAATTGAAAGTGAATTTAAAGTTGAATTGGTTTATAGCGGTGTTTTGTTCCATACAGCAGAGTCGAGCAAGCAGGCTGAAGAAGAAATATCTACTTTTGGCCTGATCTCATTATTGGGTATTATTTTATTAATACTCATCGTATTTCGATCAATAGCGCCTTTATTTATAGCTTTAGGGGTCATTAGTTGTGCCATTATATATGGCGGAATTGGACTGACTTTATTTTTTGATGAAATTCATTTATTAAGTTTTGTATTTGCGGTGACTTTAATTGGTATCGTTATAGATTATTGTTTTCACGCGTTTGTACATGTAAATAAAAAACAAAGCTCAAAAAGTTTAATCACCCCATTATTTTTAGGTTTTATTACAACAGCTTTAGGTTACCTAGTTATAGCAAGTTCTCCATTAGCATTATTGACACAAGTTGCTGTCTTTATGATATTTGGTTTATTTGGTGCATTGTTAAGTGTTTTAGTTTTATTACCAAAATTACAGCAAAATAATACCTTAAAAATACAAATGTCAGTTTTAGTATTGAGTGGCCGAATTAATCGTATTATTTGTTATTTAGTAAAGTTTAGACGCTATATATTGGTGGTTTTATCTTTATTAATTATAGGTTTTTTAACCATAAACAAAGTTAGTTTTAATGATGATATTCGTTTATTAAACTCGAGTCCTGCTTGGTTAATGGAAAATGAAAAAGTAATGTCACATTTATCTGATATGCAATCGATTAATCGCATTATTATTTTTGCTGACACAATTGAAATGTTACTGCAAAAGCAAGAGCAAGCTATTAAGTATTTGAAATCAGAGCAAATAGATTTAGACGTTAAAGGGGTGTTTGGTCTATTGCCCTCACAAAATAAACAGAAAGCACACTATAAATTGATACAACAAGCAGAGCAAAACAAAGTGTTTGATTTAGGTTTAAGTCAACTCGGTTTAACTGATCCTGTCGCGGCATTTAAACCTCTGAATTATGATGCTTTTATGCTAGGACCATTAACTGATATCGCTAATATTTATATTGTTCAGCACGAGCTAGGTTATGCGTTGTGGTTTAGCGTTAATGGTGAATTAAATACTCATAATAGAGAATGGTTGTCAGAGCAGGCCGATATGCAGCTTTATGATACTGCTAAAAATGTTTCTGGTGCCTTATCTCAATACCGAGCTGAGTTGATTGATTTATTATTTATTGCCTACTTGGCGATTGGTGTCATTTTGATTACGAGATATGGAATTAAACAAGGAATATTAAGTGCCTTGGTAATAGGGCTTAGCGCAATAGGCGCAGTAATTTTTACAAATTTAATGTGTGACTATCTAAATATATTTAACTTATTAGGAATTTTACTTATTTTGGCATTGGCAATTGATTATGTGATTTTTTACCAAGAACACGGTATTAAGGCTGCCACCTTATTAGCGATTACTTTATCTGCTCTGTCATCAATATTAGCTTTTGGCATGTTAGCTTTTAGTCAGACCCCAGCAGTGCAAAGTTTTGGTTTAACAGTGATGTTTGGTATTACATTTACATTCATTATTGCGCCATTAAGTACAAACACCCAGCAGCAGAATCTAAAAATGAAAGAAGGAAATTTAAATGACTCATAAGCAGTATGATGTTGTGATCATAGGTGCAGGACCATCCGGTGCTGCTGCGGGTTCTTTATTAGTAAAAAAAGGGTTAAGTGTTCTTATTCTAGAGAAACAGTATTTTCCACGTTTTTCTATTGGTGAAAGCTTATTACCGCAATGTATGTCTTTTTTACAGCAAGCAGAACTAGAACAAGTTGTATTAGATAATGCGCAGGAGCTAGGCTTTCAATTTAAAAATGGTGCTGCATTTCATTGTAATGGTAATAATAGTGCTTTTAACTTTACAGAAAAATTTACCGATGGACCAGGAACAACCTTTCAAATCAAACGTGGTTTGTTTGATAAATTATTGGCAGATGAAACCCAAAGTAAAGGTGTTGAGATCCTATATGGTCATCAAGTAGAGGGTATAACAAGGCTCGATCCAGATGTTATGTTAAACATCTTAGATAATAAAGGTGAGCAATATAGTGTTAATGCTAAATTTTTATTAGATGCTAGTGGATTTGGTCGTGTTTTACCTAAATTGCTAAAATTAGAAAAGCCATCAAATTTTCCTATGCGTAAAAGTATTTTTACGCATTTTAAAGATAATATCAGTGATGATAATTTTGACCGCAATAAAATATTAATCACGATACATCCACAACATAAGGATGTATGGTATTGGTTGATACCTTTTGCTGATGGGTCATCAAGTATAGGTGTTGTGGCAGAGCCAAAATACTTTAATGAAGAACTGTCTGACTCAGATACTTTAATGCAATTTTTATCACAAGATCCAAATTTAAAGTCGCTATTAAAAAATGCAAAACCGATTCAAGAGGTCAGAAGTATTAAAGGCTATTCTGCGAATGTGAGTCAGTTATTTGGTCAAAACTATGCCTTATTGGGTAATGCGGGGGAGTTTTTAGATCCTGTATTTTCTTCAGGTGTGACAATCGCATTAGCGTCATCAGTATTAGCCGCACCTTTAATTGAAAGACAACTTAAAGGTGAGCAAGTTAATTGGCAAGAAGACTATGCAGATAAACTAAAATATGGCGTAGATACTTTTAGGACATTTGTTGAGTCTTGGTACGATGGTCGTTTTCAGGATATTATTTTTCACGAGCAGCAAGATGAAAAAATTAGAAAAATGATCAGCTCTATTTTAGCCGGTTATGCTTGGGATGATAAAAACCCCTATGTGAGCGAAAGTGAGCGAAGAGTAAATGTTTTGGCTCAAATTTGTCAGTCATGAATTATAAAGTAGCATTTTTATCTTTTATATTTTTATTAACTGGCTGTGCTTCTATACCTAATGAAGAATATGTACAGCTATCGACTGATGTGAGTTTTAAATTATCATCGCCTCCAGTTGACTTGATTGGTGACATACAGACTCATTTAATTGATGTGCAGTTTAACAAAGAGTCACAAAGTTTCATTGCTCAAGTAGAGTATGCAAAAAATACAATCACAATAGCTGCTATGAGTGTATCAGGCGTACCATTGTTTGATTTAATTTGGCACACAAATAAACCCAGTAAAATAACACAGTATATACCGCTACCTGGCATTGATTTAAATTATCTTATTGCGGATTTACAATGGGTTAATTGGCCATTAATGCAATTAAAAAAGGCGGTAATATCTAAAGATACGATTGTTGTGCAAACAGATATATCAATATCTGATTGGCAAAGAAAGTTATTGTTTAAAGATAAGTTAATAATGCAAGTAGTTAAAAAAGATAAGCAATATTTTTTACATCATAAGCAAAGAGATTATCAGATCACAATTACAGATTTGGGTGAGGAATAAGTTTGAGTATTTGTCTTAAAGATGTCGGCATAGTGTGTAATATAGGCCAATCTAAACAAGCTGTTTTAAAAAGTTTAATTAATGGTAATGCGAATGCTTTGGTTAAAGACGGCAGTTTGCCATTAACTGAGCCGCAATATGTAGGGCATGTCAGCCTTAAGTTAGATAATAAATTAAAAACAATTTCATCACGTAATAATCAATTGGCATACCATGCATTTAGCCAAATAGAAGCAAGCTTTAATGAATTGGTAAAAGGCGTAGATAAAAAAAGAATCGCAGTAATAATTGGCACAAGTACTTCTGGTATATCTGAAGGTGAAAATGCGAGAAAAGCATTAGCTCAAAATGAGACGTTTCCAGAAAATTTCCATTATGAAATACAAGAAATGGTAGCACCTGCACATTTTATTGCTGATTTATGTCAAGCTCAAGGACCTGTTTATAGTATTTCAACTGCATGTTCTTCAAGTGCCAAAGCACTGGTAAGTGCACAAGCATTGATTGAAGCTGATATTGCCGATGTTGTTATTGCCGGTGGTGTAGATAGTTTAGCGCGATTAACGGTTAATGGTTTTAAATCTTTAGAGTCAGTATCAAATGGTCAATGTGCACCTTTTTCTCAAACACGAGATGGGATTAACATAGGAGAAGCGGCTGCATTATTTGTTATAAGTTCAGGTAATTCTGGTATTCAATTAATGGGATTTGGTGAAACATCAGATGCGTATCATGTTTCTTCTCCTTCACCTGATGGTGATGGCGCAATATCAGCAATGCAGATGGCGCTAAAGTCAGCTCAAATAGAAGCACATCAGCTTGGCTATGTTAATCTGCATGGCACTGCTACAGTGAAAAATGATGAAATGGAGTCATTAGCCATGAAACATGTATACGGCCAAGATATTTTATGTGGTTCAACTAAAGGAATGACAGGTCACACTTTAGGAGCCGCAGGGGCGCTTGAAGCTGCTATTTGTTGGGTTTTATTAAGTGATATAAATATTGGTAATTTCATACCTGCCAATGTTGGCTGTGAACAACAAGATTTAAATTTACCAAAAATAAATTTAAGCAAAGGGCAAAAAGTTTCATCTTTAAAGTATTGCATGAGTAATTCATTTGCCTTTGGCGGTAATAACCTTAGTTTAGTGTTAGGAAAATAATATGAAAAAATACAGCATAGAAGCTGTATTACCGCATCAAGCACCAATGATCTTAATTGATTCATTGAATAGCTATCATAATGATGGTTGTATGTGTGATGTCACAATTACAGAAAAAAGCCCTTTTTATAATAAAACTAAAAAAGGTGTGGCTAATTACATCGGTAGTGAATATATGGCACAGGCAATTGCTGCTTATGCGGGGGCATTAGCCTTAGATCGTAATAATAAAGTGAAAATAGGTTTTTTACTGGGTTCAAGAAAATACAAAACCTTTAAGCCATACTTTGAACTAAATGAAACGCTGAGTATTAAAGTTGAAGTATTATATCAAGAAGAATCAGGCTTAAGTGTATTTGAATGTGAGATAAAATCATCAGCAGATGAATTATTAGCTCAGGCTAAAATAAATGTTTTTCAGCCAAAAAATCCTATGGAGTTTTTAGAAAACGCTTTGGATTTATAAAAAATTAAATTTATAAAATAACTCAGATTTAGTTGTATTGAGAGATAGATAGCATCATTTACAGCTAGAAAAATGAATATACATTTTAAAAGTTAAGAGAATAATGAGTAGAAGAATATTAGTAACAGGTTCAAGTCGTGGTTTAGGTAAAGCAATAGCACTTAAGCTGGCGAAAGATGGCTTTGATATTACAGTCCATTGTCGCAATGGTATTGAACAAGCAAAAGACACACAAACTCAAATTGAAGCACTAGGACAAAAATCTAACCTTTTACAGTTTGATGTATGTGATAGAGATGCGACAAGACAAGCAATTGAATCTGATATCGAAATCAATGGCTGTTATTACGGTGTTATATGTAACGCAGGTATTACGCGTGATATGGCTTTTCCTGCAATGGAAGGTGATGACTGGGATAGTGTATTAAGAACGGGCTTAGATGGATTTTATAATGTACTTCATCCTATTGTTATGCCTATGGTGAGAGCTAAAAAAGGTGGTCGAATCATCACTATGGCTTCTGTTTCTGGTATTGCAGGTAATCGTGGCCAAGTAAATTATAGTGCGGCTAAAGGTGGTGTAATTGCAGCAACTAAAGCTTTGTCTTTAGAGTTGGCAAAAAGAAAAATTACTGTAAATTGTGTTGCACCAGGCTTAATTGAAACAGATATGACAGCTGATATTCCTGTTGACGAAATTAAAAAAATGATCCCTTTAAGACGAATGGGGCAGCCTGAAGAAGTCGCTTCAGCGGTTTCATTTTTAGCGTCTGACGGAGCATCATATATTACACGTCAGGTAATTTCTGTTAATGGCGGATTGATATAATGAATCGTGTTGTCGTGACTGGCATGTCAGCAATCACAGCTTTAGGTGATGATTGGCAAACTTTTAAGAATAACCTTAAAAAAGGTGAAAATGCAGTTCAAGTTATGCAAGAGTGGGACAAGCTTAAGGATTTAAATACACGATTGGCTGCGCCTATCACACATTTTGAAAAACCCAGTCATTATAAACGTAAAATGATCCGCTCTATGGGACGAGTTTCTTTGATGGCGACTCGTGCGACCGAACTTGCGTTATCACAAGCAAATTTATTAGAACACGCATCTTTAACCGATGGCACAACTGGTATTTCTTATGGCTCATCTGTGGGGTCTACCGAACCTTTAATTGCATTTGGTCGTATGATGGATACAGGTTGTATGAATGGCGTAACCGCAACAAGTTACATTAAAATGATGTCTCATACAGCACCCGTTAATGTGGGCGTGTTTTTTGGTTTAAAAGGGCGTGTTATTACAACTAGCTCAGCATGTACTTCTGGCTCTCAAGGCATAGGTTATGCTTATGAAGCCATTAAATTCGGTCGTCAAAAGGTTATGGTTGCCGGTGGTGCTGAAGAGTTATGTGTTACCGAGGCTGCAGTATTTGATACTTTATATGCAACAAGCATCAAAAATGAGACTCCAAAAGCAACACCAAAACCTTTTGATCAACATAGAGATGGTTTAGTTATTGGCGAAGGTGCTTGTACACTTATTTTAGAAGAGTATGAACACGCAATAAGTCGTGGTGCTAATATCATTGCTGAAGTTGTTGGTTTTGGCTGTAATTCAGATGGTGCACACGTGACGCAGCCGACAGCTTCGACAATGCAAATAGCAATAGAGCAAGCATTGAGTGATGCACATATTAGTTCAGATAAAATTGGTTACGTAAATGCGCATGGTACTGCAACAGAGCGTGGCGATATTGCCGAAACAAATGCAACAGCTAATACCTTAGGGAAAGTACCTATAAGCTCGTTGAAGAGTTATTTAGGACATACTTTAGGTGCATGTGGCAGTATTGAGGCTTGGGCAAGCATTAATATGATGCAAGATAATTGGTTTGCGCCAACGCTTAATTTAAAAGAAGTTGATAGCCAATGTGGTGATCTTGATTATATTAAAGATGAGGGTAGAGATATAAAAACAGATTATGTCATGAGTAATAACTTTGCCTTTGGCGGTATTAATACGTCACTTATTTTTAAACGCTTCAGAAGTAATTAACTCGGAATAAGGTTAATTAATAAAATTAAGATACCAAATTAAACACTTGGTATCTTAACTAACTTCTTTTTAAAGTCATTTTTTACAACTTCTAAAGCATCAAGAACAATTTGAGATTCCAGTTCTTCTTGTTCTAATAACATAATTAAATCGATTGCTAACTTTATATGTTCAGGCGCATTGTCTAAATTGGAATTACTCAACTGCACCCCTCATAGAGATTAATTTTTTAGATTGTTCTATCGCAATTCTAACTTTTTCTTCCATTTCTACACGCTCAGATTGCGGTAAATAAAATGCCATATCCACTTCAAAACGAATATATCGAGTTGGCAGCTGGTTTAATACAGTACAACAAAAATCGGCTAATGTATCAACATCTAGCACGTCACCTATTTTTTGTTTAATGATTTCATCAAGCACTAATTTTTCGTAATAATTATGTATATCATCATGCAGTTTCATTTAATGCTCCATATATAACATGAAATTTTATTTTTATAGTCTGTGTAGTGGAGGTTTTAAAGTTAATTAAAATTACGCTATCAATACACTGATTTAATCTTATACCAAAACTAAAGGGAAATCTAACTCAGAAATCAGTAACAATTTATTTTATTTTTTCAGAGAGTTTTATTTTATCTTCAGTTGCTGATATCGCTTTTCGACATCGACCAAGTCGGCCATGAGTGGCTAAAATATCAAGATTAATTTCACTCGCTTTATCACCGCGAGCTTTGTGTAATAAGGCTTTTTTATCTTCTATCATGGCCAATAGCCGTCTTTCAAACTCTTTATTTTTAGCCAGTTCTTGATGTAGTTCATGGGAAGATTGCATGATCTTTTTGACCGCTTTTTTATAATATGTTTTCTTTTTAACAAACTTATTACTGTCTAAATCTTTTTGCCAAACGGGAGTTGATTTTAAAACTCTGATCACGGCTTCGAGTTGCGTTGTCAATCTTTCAATCGCATACTCATAGCTACGGCGGTGAGCTATTGGAGGGAGATTTATATAGGTTTCTGATAATTCATCAACATAATCAAGTAAGATCATACTTCGAGTATTAAATAAAGTAGGGTCAAATAATCTATGTTTTGATCTCATATAACGATTCTTATCAAACCACTTTGCATTATCAAAGCCTTTAGCATCTCGTTTTAATTTTTCTATTTGAATACTTAATCTTTCTAAAACTTGTGATTTCATTTACATAAATGCCTCATAGGCAAGCTTGCCCGCTAAAACAATTACCACAGTATTAAATATAGGACGTATTATTTTACTGCCAAATTTAATTGCTGAATGGGCGCCTATCCAAGCGCCTATCATTAAAAATGCGCCCATGGTCACGCCTAATATAAAATTAACATGACCCAAAGCAACAAATGCAATAAGAGAGATAAAGTTACTGACAAAATTCATCGAACGGGCTAAACCACAATTAAGTAGTAAGTTCATTTTATATAATAATGAATTAGAAGCAGTCCAAAAAGTACCTGTGCCAGGGCCTGCTAAACCGTCAAAAAAGCCCAGCAAGCTGCCTTGTACTATCTGTTTTATTTTCAAACTTAAGGTAATATCTGGCATTTTTGTTTTTTGTTCTGGGCTTAACTTGCCAAATATACTGTAAATGGCCACAGATATAATGATGAATGGTAGTAATTTATTTAAAAAATCGATACTGAGCTTATCAACCACTAAGGTACCAATTAATGCACCTATTGCTGTGGCAATAATTGATTTCAGCCAAAACTTTGGCTGAAATAAGTTCTTTTTGAAATAGGTAACGCTGGCGGTTAATGAGCCAAAACTGGAAGCTAATTTATTTGTGCCTAAGGCAATGTGAGGTGGTAAACCAGCAGTTAATAATGCAGGCACAGTGAGCATTCCGCCACCGCCGGCAATTGCATCGATAAAACCAGCAGCTAATGCCACGGCACATAATATTGCCCAAGTTGAAGGGTCTAAAGCGAGTTCTAGCACTTAATTTTATTACTCTATTTTTCTGTTGAAAGGAGGTAAGGCATCTAACATAGCTTTGCCATAACGCTTACTGACAAGACGACGATCTAATACAACGATACGACCAGAGTCTTTTTCTTTTCGCAGCAGTCTACCACAACTTTGCACTAATTTCTTTGAGGCCTCAGGTACCGTGATAGATAAAAATGGATTGCCACCTTTATTTTGAATATGTTCAGTTTGGGCTTCTTCCATTGGTGAAGTTGGCACAGCAAAGGGTATTTTTGTTATTATTAAGTTTTCTAAATATTTACCTGGTAAATCAAGACCTTCAGAAAGGCTTTGGGTACCAAATAAAATTGAACCTTTGTTTTTATCTATCGATTTTTTGTGTTGTTTTATTAAATATTCGCGAGATGACTCACCTTGTAATAATAAATTATAACCTTTTGTTCTTAATCCTTGGGCAACTTCTTTCATTTGCCAATAAGAAGCAAACAAAACTAAGTTCGCTTTTTCTTTTTCAATATACTCAGGCATTACTTCAATTAAACGTTTGGTGAAGTTTTTATCTGTTGGTTCACACTTTATATCAGGCAGTAAAAGTTGCGCTTGTTCCTGATAATCAAAAGGGGAAGGTACTTTTAAGAATTTAACGCCTTCTTCACCTGCTAAGCCAGATTCAAAAGCAAAATGATCAAAATTACCTAATGCAGTTAATGTTGCTGAACATAAAACTGCACCTGCACATTCTTGCCAGAGCTTATCTTTTAAATAAAACCCAACTTCAATTGGGCTATCAGCTAATAAGTGATCATGATGATTTTTAAAACTTTGTTGCGTAAGCCAACGTGCATGAGGGCTTGAAGTTGTGCCTTTGTTCAGATTGTTCCAAAGTTTATTGAGGTTTTCTATTCTTTGAATATAAATGCCACTTTCGGCCAAAATAGGATCTGCTTTATGAGGCTTTACATCGCCATCATTAACATCAAGGATCAAAGATTCATGCATTTTAGATAAATGCTTAGATACTAATAATGAAGAATCACTTAAATCTTTACTTAAATTAGATAGAAGCTCTGGTAGCTCGCCATTTTTAAAACGATAGACATCATCTTCATTGTATTTAACATCTAAACCGTCCAGTATATCTCGTGCCTTTTTCAATTCTTTTTGGGTATCTGTTATTGCATCAGCCAATTTAAAATTCATACCTATGGCACGTTGTGTCGAAATTGTATTTGACAGTTTTTGATTGAACTTGGACAGTTTATCTAGCCACTCTAATGTGCCTTTTACGGTTGCTGAGGCTGATGAAAAGTCTCGTGTTATTTTAGGTAAGTGATGCGCTTCATCAATGACGTAAATTGTTTTAGAGGGTTCAGGTAAAATTTTACCGCCACCTAGGTCTAAATCAGCTAATAATAAGCTGTGGTTTACGACTAAAACATCCATTTGGTTTAAACGGTTTCGGGCTTTATGAAAAGGACAATGTTGATGTTCAGCTAATTGACGTTGGCAAGAATGTTTATCACCTGCAATTAAATTCCATACTTTATCTGGGACCGTATCTGCCCAAGCATCACGATCGCCATGCCATTTGTTTGTGGTATAGGCTGTGACTAACTGTTCAAGACACTTTTTTTCCATTTCAGACAATGGTGATTTTAACAAAGGTACAAATCCAAGCTGTTCAGGCTCTTCAATAAGTGATGCTTTTAGCTTTTGCGCACAAGCGTATCTGTGCCTGCCTTTGACAAGATCAAATTGAAAATCTAACCCTGAGTTTTTCGCAAAAAAAGGTAGTTCTTGTTCTATAAGTTGTTCTTGTAAAGCGACAGTAGCTGTTGAGATCACAAGCTTTTTTTTGTTTGCAATCGCATAAGGTAAAGCACCTAAACAATAAGCTAATGACTTTCCAGTACCAGTGCCAGCTTCAAGTACACAAATTCTTTGGCTTTTATGATATTCACCCGCTAAGGTTTTTGCGATTTCTGCAACTAGGTAGTTTTGGCTTTTACGCGGTTTATAATCGGTTAAATTATCTGCAACTTGCTGGTGGATTTTGCGAATCGTTTTTTTTAAAGCATCAGAGAGCATGTTGCACAGACCTAGTTATGTATATAATCACAGTGATTAGTTTAAAGGGAACGGGTTTTTGATACAACAAACATTGCAAGGGTTTATTCTTTCAAAGCAACAATACACATTTAGCGGGCAGATCTGCCTGTGTTATTGGCTATCATCTGATTATGGTCCGCTAAAAGTAGTGATCACAGGTGAAGAGGCTGTGTTTTTTATAGAAGAAAAAAATCAAGAAAAAGCAAGTGGGTTATTATCTAAAGAGCGAATATCATATAAATGTAAAGCTTTACCTTTGAGTACTTTTAAACAAAAGAAAGTAGTTGGTTTTTATTTTTCTCAGTTAAAACAGTTTTACCAAGCAAGAGAGATTTTTAGTCAGCATTTCATTACAACTTTTGAATCAGATATTCGTCATTGTGATCGTTTTTTAATGGAAAGGTATATATGTGGCTCAGTATGGATAAAGGGCACTGTTGCACAAAAAAATGGATATATTGAGATCTCAAATGCAAAAATGAAGTCTTTAAAGGATGATACTGAATATAAACCTAAACTAAGTATGTTGTCTTTAGATATAGAATGTAGTGGTAAAGGTGTTTTATTTTCAGTTGGTTTATATAGCGAACAATGTGCTCTTGTTATTATGGTAGGAGAAGCGCAAAAGAGTACTGATATTATTTGGGTTAAAGATGAAACCCAATTATTAACGGAACTTGAAAGGCAAATCGCATTTTATGATCCAGACGTAATAATCGGCTGGAATGTGATTAATTTTGATTTTTCTTTACTTGTAAATAGGGCTGAGCAATTAGATATATCATTAAAATTAGGCAGAGCGAATAACAAAGTTCAGTTAAAACAATCTCAGGTAGGTAAATTAATGGTGCCTGGTAGAGTTGTTTTAGATGGTATTGACTTAATGCGAAATGCAACCTATCAATTTTCAAGTTTTAGTTTAGCTAATGTTTCAAGTGAAATATTAGGTGAGTCAAAATTAATAGAATCAGATAACAGGTTAGAAGAAATTGAGCGACAATTTGTTGAAGATAAAACAGCTTTAGCTGAATATAATTTACAAGATTGTAAACTCGTATGGGATATTTTCAAAAAAGAAAACTTGCTTGAATTTGCAATCGTAAGAACGCAATTAACAGGTTTAGATTTAGAAAGAATGGGTGGCTCAGTTGCTGCTTTTGTAAACTTATATTTACCTTTATTACACCGTAGTGGTTATGTTGCCCCCAATTTAGGTGATAGCCCAGTCAGCTTTGATAGCCCCGGCGGCTATGTCATGAGTTCAAGCCCTGGCTTGTATGAAAATGTAATGGTGCTAGATTTCAAAAGCCTTTACCCTTCAATAATCAGAACTTTTTTAATCGATCCTATGGGGTTAATTGAAGGGCTCAACAATGATAAATATGAAAGTGCAGTACCGGGCTTTCATGATGCAAAATTTTCACGTGAACAACATCATTTACCCAAGCTGATTGAGCAGCTTTGGAGTGCTCGAGATCAAGCTAAAAAACAGAAAGATAAAATGCTGTCTCAAGCTATCAAAATCATTATGAATAGTTTCTATGGCGTTTTAGGTTCTACTGGCTGTCGATTTTACGATCCTAGGTTATCTAGCTCAATTACATTACGTGGTCATGAAATCATGTTGCAGACAAAAGCTTGGATAGAAAAAGCGGGCTATAAAGTAATTTATGGTGATACGGATTCAACCTTTATTAAATTAGATGATGAATTAACGCAAAATCAATGTGATGAAATTGGTAAATTATTAGCAGATGAAATCAATTTGAAATGGCAGAAAAAATTACATAAAGAGTTTAATCTATTAAGTCATTTAGAAATTGAATTTGAAACTGTATATAGTCCTTTTTTCATGCCAACAATACGTGGTGATATAAAGGGTTCTAAAAAGCGTTACGTTGGTCAAGTTATACAGCAAGCAACCGATAATAAACCAGAAAAAAAGGAATTGATTTTTAAGGGAATGGAAACGGTTAGGAGTGATTGGACATTATTAGCAAGGAATTTTCAAAGTACGCTTTATCGTAAAGTGTTTGATGGTGAAGTTGTTGATGAATATATCAAAAATTATGTTGCTAAAACTTTGAATGGAGACTTTGATCATCAACTCGTTTATAAAAAACGTTTACGACAACATTTAAGTGAATATTTGAAAAATATCCCGCCTCATGCACAAGCTGCATTAAAAGTGCATATTACTCATCCAGATAAAGTACCGACAAAAGGTCAGTGGGTTGAATATGTTATTTCAACAAATGGACCAGAATTAAAGCAATTTACTACTGCTAAATTCAATAGGGAACACTATGTTGAAAAACAAATAAGACCTATAGCAGAGTCAATTTTACCTTACCTAAATACTACTTTTGATCAAATTTTAAATGGTCAAGCTTCTCTATTTTAATAGTTAGTAATCAATTACATTCAATCAATTTCTTATCAAATAGCAATTTATCTCTGCATATTATTGGTTAATTTTTAACCTTAGGTCTATTATTGTACAATAAATGAACAGGACAAGACTATCCAAATTAAGTTCAATTTATTTTCATTTTATTTATTTTTATTTTTTTTCCATTAAATACTCTTATCAGGGAGAAATTGAAATGTTAAACAATAAATTATTTAAACTATCAAAATTAGCAATCGCTATATCCTCACTTACTTTTTTATCAATAAATGTTCAAGCAGAAGATGGTGCTGGAGAAGTCGAAAGAATAGAAGTCACAGGCTCTCGTATTAAAAGAGCTGATATGGAAGGCGCAAACCCAGTTCAAATTATAGGACGAGCGGAGTTAGTTGCTTCAGGTATTACCAATATTGGAGATATCTTGCAGGAAATACCTTCTGTTGCAGGTGCTGGTACTAATACTGCAATTAACAATGGTGGTTCAGGTTCAGTGAGGGTTTCCCTGAGGGGGCTAGGCTCTGCTCGAACTTTAGTGTTACTTAACGGCCGTCGTATGGTGGCATCAGGAACGGGTGCTAATAGTTCCGTTGATTTAAGTACTATCCCTACTGCAATCATTAAAAGAGTCGAAGTTTTAAAAGATGGAGCTTCGGCAATTTATGGTTCAGATGCAATCGCTGGTGTTGTTAATATTATAACTCGTGATGACTTTGAGGGTTTTGAAGCTAACTTTATGTATGACGCTTCAACTGAAGAGGGCGATGGTGAAACTAAATCATTTGATGTAACAGTTGGCTTTGCAGGCGATAAGGGAAATGTTGTTGTAAATGCTTTTTATGTTGAGCAAGGAGCTCAGTGGAGTGGAGACCGCTCTTGGTCTCAGTTCGAGTTAGATATGGATGTAACTGGGGAGATTTCTAAAGGTGGCTCTTCAGCACCGCCATGGGGAAGATATAACGGTATTGATGGCATGGTTAATGGTTCAGAGTGTGGCTCATTTACACATGGTGCAGGCAGTGGTCCAGGACAATCTGATCCTAGTGATTTTTCAAACCCGACAGGTTTTGATTGTTGGGATTGGGATAAAGATACTTATAATTATGCACCTGCAAATTATCATTTAACACCGCAAGAGCGCTATGGGGTTTTTGCTTCAGGAAGTTATGAGTTCAATGATACAGTTCGCTTCTTCTCTGAGTTAAGTTTTAACCGTAGAGTTTCGGATACAAAATTAGCACCATTGCCTCTAGCGCCATTAGCTTTTTTTGGCTTTTCAGATGCGACATATTCAAAAGATAATTATTATAATCAACAGTTCGGTCCAAAAGATAAAGATGGTAACTCAGTTGATATTTCTGATTGGCGTAGACGTATGGTAGAAACCGGAGGTCGTGACAGTAGTTTTAGAGTTGAAACTGTTCGGGCTGCAATAGGTTTTGACGGTGAAATTAATGATGATTGGCGCTACGAAGTATCTTATATATTTGGCGCTAATGATGCGGCAACAAATGGCGCCGGTGGTGTTAACTTTGAAAAAGTGGGTGAAGCTGTAGGACCTTCTTTCTTGGACTCTACTTCTGGTGAAGTCATGTGTGGTACACCTGATGCGGTTATAGATGGCTGTGTATCATTAAATGTTTTTGGTATACCTACAACTGATACAGCGATTAATCAAGCAATGATGGACTTTATTACCTTTGATGCCCATGATTTTGGCTCAAATGAACAGCAAATTATATCAGGGAGTGTATTTGGTGATGCATTTGAGTTACCTGCTGGTATGGTAGGTGTTGCCATTGGTTTAGAGCATAGAGAGGAGAAAGGATCCGATTATCCTGACGCTTTAATTGCATTAGGTATTACATCAGGTTCATCTCGTTTATCTACTGAGGGCTCATATACTGTAGATGAAGCTTATGTTGAAGCTAATTTTCCATTGTTAGCCGATGTACCATTTGCTGTTAGTTTAGAAATAGACGGTGCTATTCGTTATTCAGATTATGATACTTTTGGGGATACTACTAATCATAAATTAGGTATTCGCTGGGTACCTATGGAAGGCTTATTATTAAGAGCGACAAGTTCAAGTGCATTTAGAGCTCCTTCTACAAATGACTTATTCCAAGGCGCATCTGCAAATAGCCCTACAGTTGAAGATCCTTGTGCTACTAATCCTACTGCATTTTGTATTAGTGATGGTGTCCCTTCGGCTGGCTTCGAACCTATAGGTGATCAATTATCATCAACTCGGGGCGGTAGCACGGAGATTCAACCTGAAGAGGCTGATATTTTAACTGCGGGTATTGTATATAGCCCTGATTTTATAGAAGGAGTATCAGTAACATTAGATTATTGGGACATTGAAGTTAAGGATGCTATATCCACAATAGGTGAGCAATTGATTTTGACTAAATGTGCAACAGAGGGGACATATTGTGACAAAATTACACGTTATGGATCTGATGCTGGCGCTTTATATGGTAACTCAAGCGATATAGATGACAGAACAACTAACGTAGGTGGCGTTAATTCATCTGGTTATGATTTTAATATCAAGTACTCAACAGATATTGGCATGGGTATGTTAAAAGCTAACTTAGATACCACTTATTATGATACTTATGATGTGATACAAGCTGATGATTCTATTGTGAAACATGCTGGTAGTTACTGGGATTCTTCAAGTGGTGATGGTAATTTCCCGCAGTGGAAAACCAATATTAATTTAAGCTTACAAACAGATGATTGGTCAGTTGCTTATAGCATTAGATATATGTCTAGCGTTGAAGAGTATGTTGATATGGCATCGATAAGTGATTGGTCACTGTCTGAAATTAACTCTGGATTTAGAACTGCTGAGGTATTTAATAGTGAAACTGGGTCTTTAGATGGCTGGGATGTATATAGGGATGTAGATTCATCAACTATCCATGACATAAGGTTCACCTATTTTATGGAAAACATGACAGCTACGATAGGTATGGATAATATATTTGATGAAGATCCACCTTATTTGGCAAGTGGGTTTAATGATAATACTGATCCGCGTTCTTATAATACAACTGGTAGACATATGTATTTATCTGTCGGACTTTCATTTTAATTATTCTGTCCCGTCCTAAAATAAGCACTCGTTTTATGCGAGTGCTTTTTTCATTATATTTTCTTAAATTGACAACCTGATTACAAAACTAGAAATGTAGCCTTACATTTTTACTCTATTACTTAAAACATTATAAAAAATGAAGTGTTTTCTAAATAAGTTTTAGCCTTTATTTTGTTGCTGAGTAGATGTGCTTCTTTTTATTCTATTTTATTTGCACCTTCGCTTACTTGTGTTGCAGGTTAGTTTTTTAAATGGTGTTTATTTCAGATAACAGTTTGGTCATAAAATTGTTGTTTAATTAAACTTAAATGACAAAAAAATCACACTGAAAAGTGTAGGCCAGGGAGAAGTCGACATGATAAATCACAATATAACAAAGGTGATTGGGCTTGCGATATATTTCATAGTTTTTGTAATCATTGCATTGGAGAAAACTCTGAAAAATCCGAATGTGTTGAAGTAATAGATTCACGTATATAAACAGGTTTACATTGAAAATAGTTCATCTGTTTAGGTGATTTTAGTCGATGACATGTCTTTATTAGGTGAGCTAATGGTTGCTAATGTATTAAATAACTTATTGGTCAACTCATTTGGTTTATGCAGTGGTGTTTCAGGTTATGGTGCGACTAGAGTAACGTCATTAAATATTAAATTACGTAGATTAGGTAATTGCTCCTAGCCCATTAACTAGCAAATTCGTTAGCGTTAAAATGGGATATAGCAATAAGTATTTATTATCGACTGATGGTGTAGAACTCAGTACGCGTTAAAACTTTGACACATCTAATAATGATTCTTATTCATCATTAGGTGTGTCAAAAGGAATGTCATTTTATGTCTCACTTTACCTCTTTGATTGTAATTAATAGTAGTTATGTTAACTCTCTTTAATGAAAATTAGTTTTATTTACATTCTATTTACAGAGCTTGATATATCCAAAAAAGGTAAAATATACTGCAATATCTTTATGTCAATCCATTTTTACTTTGTTTTTAATATATTTTTTTTGTAATCGTACGATTACACTTTTCGTTCTTGAAATTTATGTTTGTTTTATTATTATTGATTGTTATTCAGTTAGTTACATTATTTCGTTTGCTTTTTAAATTGTGATTTTGTATTTCAAAGTGTTTCTAATTGGAAATATTTAAGCTTAAAGTGTTAATTTTTTATAAACATTTGTTGACCAATGTTTCCTATTTTGTTTAATATTTGCCTCGGATAACGAGCAAGACTTAAAAATAGTCATTAAGTTCAACTTAAATGACAACAAAAAATTTTATCACATCAAAGAATGTGGTCCAGGGAGAAATCGAATGATAAATAACAAACTTGCAAAAGCAGTTCGCCTAGCGATCGTTTTTGGTGCAGCTTCAACTGCTGTACTATCTGCAAATGTTTCAGCGGCTGATGAAGGCGTTGAAGAAGTAGAACGTATTGAAGTAACTGGTTCACGTATTAAACGTACTGACCTTGAAGGTGCTTCACCAGTAAATATTATTACAAGCGCTGATATGAAAGTTGAAGGTAACTTTACAGTTGCTGATGCACTACGTGGTAGTTCATTTAACTCTTTCGGTTCATTCTCAGAAAAATCAGGTAGCTCAGCTCAGTCTCAAGCGACTGTAAATCTACGTGGTGCAGGTTCAAACCGTACTCTGATTCTTTTAGATGGTAAACGTCTACCAGGTTCTCCAACTTTAGGCGGTCAATCAGCTAACTTGAATTCAATTCCAATGGCTGCTGTTGAGCGTATTGAAATCTTAACTGATGGTGCTTCTTCTACATATGGTTCTGATGCGATTGCTGGTGTAATCAATATCATCATGAAAAAGAACTTTGAAGGTTTAGAAGTTACTGCTGGTGCAGGTCATCGTGACCGTGATGAGGGAACTACTTCTAAAGAATTCTCTATTACAGGTGGTTTTGCAACAGATAAAGGTAGTGTAACTTTCTCTTTCGATCATCAAGAACGTACAGGTATATCTGACGGTGCTCGTGATTATACTTCAGCAAGCATGACTGATACTGATGGCGATGGCATCATCCAAGCTTATAATGAAACTTCAGGTTGGTCTATTTATGGTGCTACTATTGCATCTCCTGATTTTGAAACTACTCAAGCTTCAAATGAGTGTGATAACTTAATCTCTGAATACGGTGAAGACACATTCCGTAAAGTAGCTGCAGATACAGATTGGTCACCAGGTTCAACTTATTGTATGTTTGCTTACGCAAATGTATCTTATAACAAAGCTTCAGTTGATAGAAATACACTTTACGTAGATGCAAACTACGAAATAATGGAAGATGTAGAGTGGTTTGGTCGTGCTATGTTTGTTCAAAATAGCTCGTTTGGTCGTTATGCTCCGCCAGCAGCTGCATGGGATAACATGGCAGCTGATAACGTACATAACCCATTTGGTGAAGAGACTAAAGGTTATTTCCGTTGGGTTGGTATCGGTAATCGTGATGGTAATTCAGATGATTATAACCAAGATTACTTAACAGGTTTCCGTGGCGATACTGATGACGGTAACTGGGAAGTATATTTCCATACAAACGTTGCAGATAATAAAGCAGTTGGTGAATTTTACCAAAGTAAAGGCGGTTTAGCACATAACTTAGCTAATGGTATTGATTTAGGTTCTGATGAAGGCATCGCAAACTTAAAAGCGACTACATTGCAACAAGCAAGTGCTACTTTCAATCAAATCTATGCTGGTTACGGTTTTGATATGTTTGACCTTCCAGGTGGTACTGCAGCACATTATATTGGTGCTGAGTACATGGAACAAAGTTTTGACGATGTATATGATGGTCAATCTGAAGCTGGTTTAATTGGTGGTTCAGCAGGTAACTCTGCTGCAGGTGAACGTGATATCACAGCTTTATTCTATGAAGTTGCATTACCAGTTCTAGATAATGTTGAAGTTAACATCGCTGCTCGTTACGATGATTACTCTGATTTTGGTGATAACATTGCTCCAAAAATTGCTGTTCGCTGGCAGGCAACTGATGCTGTTGTTGTTCGTGCATCATATTCAGAAGCTTTCAGAGCTCCAGGTCTAGATGAATTACATGCTGCTACTACGTTCAGTGCTGAAGATGCAATCGATTATAAAACAGGTGGAACAACACCAAAACAAATCGATACATTCTACAAATCAAACTCTGATTTAGGTGCTGAAACTTCACAGTACACTAACATAGGTGTTGCTTGGGATATCAATGATAACTTAGGTTTAAAAGTAGATTACTTTGATCTTCAAATTGATGACGTAATCCAAACTAAAACAGTTCAATCACTATTATCAGATGAAGCTGCAGGTAAAATTAGTGCAGTACTTCCTGGAACTGATGTTAGCAATGAAACTTTCTACTTAGTTCGTACAGCAAGTGGTAAATTACTTGAAGCTGGTACTGGTTACTTTAACGGCGTAGGTTTTGGAATCCAAGGTATTGATGTTACTTTCAACTCAAACCTTGAGACTGAATTCGGTGAATTCCGTTTTGATATGGTTAATAGCTTTATCTTAGATTACTCTGAAGAGCGTGGTGGTAAAACTTATGATACAGCTGGTTGGTCTGAACAGCCTGATCATAAAGCAACTGCTACTTTACGTTACAGCATGGGTGACCATAGCTTAGCGTGGAATACAAACTACACAGCATCAACATATGAAACTGAAGCTCCAGATGAAGTGTCAGGTATCTTAAACCCAGATGGTCACTTAGGTTCTTGGGTAATTCATAACCTAACTTATACATATAATGCAGGTGAATTTGGTGCGGTAACATTCACAGTTGATAACTTAACTGATGAAGATCCAATCCTTAACTCAGCTGGTCAACATAAGTTTGAAGATTTATATGATAACTTCGGTCGTGATTACCGTGTAAGTTATACTATTAACTTCTAATTCGTAAAAATTAGTAGTTACAATAAAAAAAGCTGAACTTTTAAGTTCAGCTTTTTTTTTGCAAAATTAACGAGGAGTCCCTATGAAAAGTTATTGGAGTCAATATTGGAAGCAAGGATATTTAACATCTTTTGGCGATGATAAAAAGAAAAACTATGAGGGTGTAATTAAAGTTAATTGGCATAAGTTTTATGAAAATTTGAAAGCTGAAGATAAAGTATTAGATATTGGAACCGGTAATGGTGCTTTGATAGAGTTAGCAATATCTAATTCTAATGTAGATTGTCAATTCATAGGAATTGATTTTGCGAAATTGCATATTAATGAGCCTAAATTACTCGAGAGCAAAAAGGTTGAATTTAAATCAAATATGAATGCTGAGAAATTAACATATTCAAATAGCGAATTTTCAGCCATTATTTCACAATACGCATTAGAGTATAGCGACTTAACTAAATCTATCCCTGAAGTATCACGGGTGCTTAGCGTAGGAGGTAAGTTTCAATTTGTTTGCCACCATATAGATTCATGCATTTTGATATCGAATAAAAAAACATTGAAAGCGGCACATAAAATTAATGAACCTGAGGGTTTATTGTTTATATTGAAAAAGTTAATAAATACTCTTCAAAATGAAAAGAATAAATCAAACTTGGAATCAGAGTCTTTAAGAAACATGCTAAATGAAAAAATAAAAGGGCTTGTAGAAAGTGACAAAACTTCGTTCTTTGATACTAACTTTCCTTTATTACTGAAAAGTATATTTTCAACAAATGAAATTAAAGATAGATTAGCGATAGTTGAATCTTTTGAAAGTGAATTTAAAGGACAAATCTATAGGTTAGAGGACCTCTGTAAAGCCGCATTAGATAGTGAAAAGAAAGCGATTTTTATAAATTTATGTGATGAAAATAGTTTATTAATAAAATCAATGGAAGTAATAGAAGAAGAAAATATAGGGGTTTTAGGTTATTTAATATCTGGAGAGAGAAAATAAATGCTCAAAGTTAAAAAACGATGAGCATTGAATTAATTTATAAATTATAAATCAGTAGGTTTTAACCTAGAGGTTAGAGCTCTATCACCAAAGCTCTGCCAAGAACGCATAAAACGCTTAATATCATCTGGGTCGATCATGAAACTACAATTTGATTTCTGTTGTTTACAGCCCATGTTGTCAAGACTTGAACCTGTTGCCCCACCTGCTGGAGGCCTATTCTTAAATGAGGCTAAGGTTGAATTAAGAAAATCTTGGTAGGGTTCAGGATTAACTTCAATAACTTCCATGTCTGAAGTTGGCTCGGATCTAATTGCAATATTTAAAGCTAATAAACGATCTTTTGATTTAGATACTTTAAAGGCTGAACTTTGAAAAAGTTCGATTGCTTTTTCCTTGTTTATTTTTCCAAAATGTCCGGACTCATGCAGTCGACCTAATAAATATTGAGATTCGAAATGAGATTTGCTCGCTGCTTTTTCTAGTAATGTCTGTGCTTTATCAATGTCTTGCTCTACAAGATCCCCCTCTAAATAAAGAGTTGCTAAGTAGTGAGATGCTTCATTTACATTATTATTTGAAGCCCATTGTAACCAAGTAACTCCTTTTTTAATGTCTTTTTTCCCCCAGCCTGAAATATACATCATTCCGGCTTTTAGCTGGGCTGTTGGACTGCCATATTTTGCGCTCTTGACATATAATTTGAGGGCTTTCACTTCATTTTTATCAGTACCGTAACCTTTTAGGTAGAAGTTTGCTAAAACTTCCATTGCTTGAGGTATTTCTTTACGTGCATACTTTTTAAAGTTTTTAAAGTTGGATTGGCATTCAACAGAAGAACATTCTTTTATTTCATACGAATATGACTCTGGTGAAGCGAATATAAGTGTCGCTAAGCATAAGGGGGCAATAAATTTTTTCATTAAGTTGGTTCCTTCCTATTTATTTAAATTTTTGTTATTAAAATGTAACATTTAATTGTTTTCCTTTCAATTATCAACATTTAACTTAATAAAATCCACATGTTTAAGCCTTAATATAACTATTCATTTTTAGAACAACTTGCAATGAATTCAATTTATAATCGCTTCCTTATTTAGGTTTGGTGATTAAAGTGGATCAAACTTTCGAAATAGTTCTAATAGAGTTAAATTTTGATGTTGGTTTTATAGGCCACAGCTACGGTAATACCGAGAAAGAAAGAAAGTAGTAGGGAGTGATTATGGTATCGAGCTAATCGCACTGTCGACCGGAATTATTATAACTTTCCGCTGTATTGAGGCATTGTTGTTAATTACACTTATAGGTGAACGTATTGAAATGGCGTTTATATATGTAAAGGTTGATAGTTTTTGGGTGATATAGGTTAATTAAGTATCTTTGGTATCAGAAAATAACAACCTAATCAGTATACCGAATCAATTGGAATTTAAACTCAACAAGTATATTAATTTAAAAGTTACTTAAAGTTGATGATGAATGTCAGTATATATAAAAAATTAAAGTTTTTAACCATTCGAATACTTTCTCAAGGTTTTAATATAAAAACTAAACGGCTTTTATGTTGCTTAGGTGTAGTTTAATTGTAAATTTATTGTCTTTTTAGTATGAGCTTGTATTTAAATAGTTTAAATTTTAATAAAAAAATTAATTATTGCAAAAAATAGCTAATTTAAATATTTTTTTTTTATAAATAAATTGAATTAACATTCTGTAACAGGTTAAGCCGTACCTCAGTAAATAGGTCTTCATTATGTAAATTAAATGTAATATTAAGTGTGTGTTTTTAATTTAATTTTATAAAAGTCCTAATATCCTCAAACATCAAGTTGACAGGGCTTGATCCATTTTGCATTATTGATAAGTTGATGCCTATATATAGGTATTAATCCTGGTTGAATTAAAATCAGTTTTAAATTCTAAAAAAGTTACATTACTTAAATTGGTTGGGAACTATGTCTGTTAAAATCAGAAAGAGCCTTGTAGCATCTGCGTTGGTTGGCGCATTTGCATTAGCAAGCAATAATGTGATTGCAGATCCTTTGAATGACCTTCATAAAGCTGAAGCGAAAATTCATAAGGCCGCTGTAAAATCACAAGTTAAAATCGACAATGTATATGAACAAACGCAAGAGTTAATTGCTGAGTATCGTAGTGTTGTTGACGAAAGAGAAATCATTAAAGTTTATAACGATCACGTAGCGCGTTTGGTTTCAGACCAAAACTCTTCTATTGAATCGTTTAATGATCAAATCGCAGAAATCGATAAAACGAAACAAAACGTTGTGCCTTTGATGTATCGCATGATCGATACGCTTGAGCAATTCATCAAAGCGGACGTTCCATTCAATACTGAAAAACGTTTAGCACGTATTGAACTACTTCGTAGCACTATGGTTAGCTCTCAAGTAACTACTTCTGAGAAATACCGTCAAGTACTAGAAGCATATCTTGTAGAAAAAGATTACAGTTCAGTTGTTAACGCCACTCAAGGTGTATTGAAACTAGATGGTCGTGATATTACTGTAGATTTCGCTCAAGTTGGTCGTATTTCATATGTTGCTCAGTCTTTAGACATGAAAAACGCATGGGTATGGAACAACACGTCAAGAGCATGGGATTCTTTAGGTGACGAATACCTAAAACCAGTTACGACTCTTATCCGTATGGCACGTAAGCAAGCGTCATTCGATCTTGTTAAACTACCTATCTTT
>Ga0209396_1001006_pt1 | contig 32307 bp, 19 predicted proteins | sample GOMGulsemesocosm_6_FD_184638 | JGI IMG/M metagenome (GOLD analysis project Ga0209396, IMG submission 184638) | Methane-oxidizing microbial communities from mesocosms in the Gulf of Mexico - GOM8C Gulf of Mexico (SPAdes) (version 2) | ecosystem: Environmental > Aquatic > Marine > Cold seeps...
GCCGATCAGGTCTCCGGTGGCGGGGAAATCACTGCCAAAGGTTACGCGGCCGCCGGCATCAAGTATCGCCCGAAACCGGTAGAGTTTTTCTGAGCGCGCCTTGCCCACCTGCTCCTCTCCGTGGGCTGGGAACCAAAAGGGCGTTGTCTGGGCGATCACACCCAGCTCTGAAAAACGAGGTATATCGCGCTCGATGACCAACTCCGTATGACCAATCGAATAGCGGTTTTTTGAATCTGAGTTGGCAACCTGCGCTTGCTCAAATGCATTCAGGGCTTCGTGCACGGCCCTGTCACCAATGGCGTGAATATGTATATCAAAACCTGCTTGATCTACGTCTTTCACAAAACTTTGCAGCGCCTCACCTTCTAGCAATAAGCTGCCTAGATTATCCGGCTGCCCCTCATAGGCTTCAAACATGCCTGCGGTTCTCGCCTCCTTGGTGCCGTCATTGTGAATTTTCATCACGTTTGGCAACACCAACTCTGAACCATAACGTTGCTGATACGATTGCAGCATAGCCACTGCACCGGGCAGCTGTGCTGGGCTTTGAATCATGTGTGAGGTCACAACACGGAAGGGCAGTTGATCATTTTTCTGCAACTGTTCGACTGCCTCATAGGCTATATCCGCAAAAGCCGAAAATCCGGCATCGTAAACCGTGGTAATACCGAAGGCACTGAACAGGTAAAACAAATCGTCCGCCTGCTCCACAATTAACTCTTTATTCACGAGGCCCAGCTTGGCGATCATGGGATTAAACGTCATGGCCTCCAAACACCAGCCAGTCGGTTCGCCATCGCTTCCACGTTTAAAATAATGAGTGCCCGGCACAGGGTCTGGTGTATGGCGATTAATACCGGCCAACTCCAGCGCCTTGGAATTGACCCAGGCGCTGTGCCCGCCCTCATCGATGAGTATCACCGGTCGGTCGGCCACCACGCGATCCAAGCGCTCTTTTGTCGGCCCTTTTTTACCAAAGGCCTCCGCGGAAAAACCAAAGCCTATCAGGCCGGACAGCTCTGGGTTGTCCTCGGCATACTCAAACAAAGCCTTAAGCCAATCCTCTGGACTTGCCTGCATATCCAGCTGCAGAGCATGGGACATGCCCGCGGCCAGAATAGGATGAGCGTGGGTATCAATAAAACCCGGCAATACCAGTTGCCCCTCAAGGTCGATGACCTGAGTATTCTGCCCGATCAGCATTTGCGCCTGTTGGTTGTCGCCTACATAGCTGATGCGTTTGCCGTCTATCGCCAAGGCATTAGCCCAGACCTGCTCTGGATTTTGGGTATTAATCTCGCCATTTAAAAAAACAACATCAGCCCCGGTTTCCGGCAGAGGTGAACGACAACCGCTCAAACCCAGGGACAAAACACAGGCCGCAGCCAGCGTTCCAACAGCCGTCTTTTTTAGTGTGTAGAGCATCCGTCCGATCCTGTGATTTGAGGGCTATTGATAAAGGCTATTGATACAGGTTCGCGCTGGCTACTCGAGGCTGTTTTGCCATTAAGCTGCCACTGACAAGCGCACCATCGAGTAGCGTCGCACGCGGTATTATCTGATGAAGTCGATCAACCTCCAGTTCAAGCGGGTTCTGATCCAGTACAACAAAATCGGCTTTCATGCCCGCCACAAGTCGGCCTAGCTGCGAGCCGAACCCCAACTGGCTGGCGCCATTGCGGGTGTAAGCCGCCATGGCATTCTCTAAACTCAAACTGGCACTGGCGGGGGAAAGCACAGGCCCCTGTTGGTTGTCGTACTCCTGGCGGGTGACACTCATCTGCATGCCGATAAAGGGATCGGCTCGATGGCTTTCACGCTCTGAAACCACATCACTGGAAAGGGTAACGTTGGCTCCGGCTCGCACAAACTCATTAACCACCTGTGAGCGACTGGCTCGCTCTGCTCCCAGATTCGTTGCCGCGGCTTCACCGAAAACGGTGCCGCCAAACCAGTGGGGAGTAAAGTTAGCGTGCACACCCAGCTCGACAAAACGTTCAATGTCTTCAGGGTCGACAATCTCAAGGTGAGAAAGCGTCACTTCGATGTTCAGCGGTTTTTTAATGCGTTTGCGCGCCAGCTCGACAGCGTCCAGAGCTTCTCGTGTCGCCCAATCGCCGACGGCGTGCAGATGCAGATGAATGCCCTCATCATTAAGTTCTTCAATAAAAGACGACAAACGTATCGCATCAAACAGCACGCCGCCGCGATTATCCGGGTCAGTACTATAAGGCTCCAACATGCCGGCGGTGAGAATTTCATTCACCCCGTCATAGTGAATCTTCAGGGTATTGAACTGCAGCCGATCGCCGGCGTACTTTTCCCGCAATGCTTTGAATTCAGCAATCGCCGTGTCGATTTGTTTGGGGTCCCAAACATGGTAACTGCCTTCATAGCGCAGTGGCAGTAAACCCTCGCGATCCAACTCAGCCACCACTTCATAGACATCATCGTGCATCGAGAAATTACCGGCGTCCCACAGGGTGGTAACACCGCGACGGCTGAGAAAATTCAGATAATTCAACAGACCTTCACGCAACTCAGCCTTGGGCGGAACAAGAAATTCTCCAAACTGTTCCATGACAGCAAACTCTTTAATCCAGCCGGTGGGTTCACCGTGTTGATCGCGGGCGAATTCAGAAATACCTGGGCTCAAGTCAGGCGTATCCTTGTCGACCCCCAGCAACCATAACGCCATCGAATTTGCCCAGGTGCTGTGGCCTGAGTTGTCCATCAAGATAACTGGGCGCCAAGGGAATATTTTGTCCAACTCTTCTTTGTTCGGCCCCTCTGGTAAAAAACTGTTTACATCCCACTCCCCCAGCATCACAAACGGTTTAAACGGGTGTTCATCGGCGTAGTCGTGCAAGAAGCGGTAGAGGGATTCCTTCGAATCCTTCGGCAAGTGATTGCCCCCGGCATCGCCGTCCTCTTCACTCTCGTCTTCGCTAAGAGTGGCGACCAGGCCTGGGTGGGTGTGAGTATCAATCAAACCGGGCATGATAAACTGCCCGGCCATATCAAAAATCTGTGTGTCAGCATTCACATAATTTCGTGCATTCTCGGCGCTGCCAACAAAGGTAATTTTGCTACCTTCGGTCACCATGGTTTCCGCCCAGGGCGACTGGTCGTCCAGCGTATAGATTCGGGCATTACTGTAGACGGCCTTGACGGGTGCTGGCTTATTGTGGGCCTGCTGGTTTAGAGGCGCCGTATCGGTGCAGGCCACCAGTGTTAATAGGCCCGCTAGGAATAAAATACATCTCATGATGCTATCCAATTGGTTGTTCACCTTTAACCTCTTTTTACCCGCTAAAAACAGGGCTCCACGAAGGGGCCCCAAGTCAGCAAATGACAAGCAGAGAGAAAAGGGTTAATACAAAGGAACGGGGGGAAACCTGCCGCCCCGCCAAAACAGAGCGGCGACAAACCTAGTAGTTGTAAGAAAGATCAACGCCCAGCATGCGCGGCTCGCCGCGTGTCACTGAGACAAAACCAAAATCGTCGGTGATGTTGCCGAAGCCTTCGATGACGTCTTCATTGGTGATATTGGTGCCCCAGGCAGCAGCCTCCCAGTTAGCACTAGGGGACGCCCAGCTAAGCCGTGCACTCAACAGGCCAGTGGCAGCCTCGCGATAGATTGCATCGGTGGAAGATCCATTGTGTGTACGCTCACCTGTGTAGGCGTAGTTAAGGTGCGCGCGCAGTTCACCGGCATCGCCTAGGGGGTAGAAGTAGTCCACACCAAAGTTGCCGGATAAGTCAGGTGCGTATGCCAAGTCCTGCCCGTCTTGCACAAGAACATCACCGTTGCCCTCAACAATATCCACACCATACTCGGCGTTTAACCAACCCAGGTTGACACTCAGCGAGAGGTTTTCACTGACCATAAACATGGCCTGTAGATCCAAGCCTTGGCCTGTGGCGCTGCCGGCATTTTTGGCGAGTACACGGGTGCCTTCGCCCACCAGGAACTGTAGGTCTTCAAACTCGTAGTAGTAGAGCGAACCGTTCAAGCGCAAGCGCCCGTCCATCAAGGTGGACTTAAAACCGGCTTCAAAGTTGGTGATTTTTTCCTCGTCGAAAGGCTCGGTTGAGCCAAAGGGAACAAAACCAAAGGTGGTTGATGCGAAGTCAGTGTCCACCGTCGGAAAGCTGTTAAAGCCGCCGGACTTATAACCCTGGCTGACTCCGGCAAACACCATCAGGTCTTCACCCAGCTGGTGATCAATCACCAGGCGCGGGGAGATGTCATCCCAGCTGGCGTGATTACTGGCCAAACTCGGATCGGGCAGACCATCGGCGCCCAATAGCTGGTCGGCGCTGGCAAACAACAAACCAAACGCCTGGGGGTTTTTGATGTCCTGACTCTTGGCATCAAAGGAGGCGCGCAGACCAAAGCTAATATTGGTCTCATCATTCATCGCATAGATGGCATCACCAAACAGGGCGTAGCTTTCGGTCTTGGCGTTTACTTTTGCGGTTTCGTCAAAGGGCACGCCAAGAATGACAGCACCAAATGAGTCATTCACCTGACCGTCCACATCGCTGCGGTAGGCACTGAGACCGACAAACCAGTCAAGTTTATCGCTGCTGCCGTTGAGGCGAAATTCTTGACTGTACTCCTCGTTCGCCATAAAACTGCGGACGTTCAATACCTGATATTCACTGCCGTCGTTATCTTCTGATATGGCCGACTTCAGCTCGCGGTAGGAGGTAATGGAAGTCAGTGTCAGGTTTTCATTAATATCCCAGCTGACCTTCAGGGCGTTACCGCGCACCTTGCGGTTGAGTTGATGGTCGACGCCCTCGCCATCCGGGCCAACCAGGCTGCTGCCATCAAAAAAGGCGTTGCCGTTGTTTGCCGAGCGGCCCTGATAATCCTCTGTGGCCGCCGAGAGCAAACCGGCGTCAGCGGCCGCGCCACCAATGACGTTGTAATAACCCGCGTGATCCTGCTCGCGCTGCCAATCGCTGGTCAGCTCTATGTCCAGATCATCGCGCGGTGTCCAGAGCAACTTCATGCGAGTGTTCCAGCGGTCCTGGGCATAGCCATCTCGCTCGCCGGTTGCAATATTGTCCTGCCAACCATCGCGACTGCGGCTACTGCCACTGAGACGCAGGTAGAGTTCGTTCTCAACCAAGGGCAGGTTGAACATAGCTTGAGTGGTGCGCAGACCGTAGCTGCCGCCACCGACATTTAACCTAGCCTCCACCTCATCGCTGGGTCGGGTGGTGGTCACACTCACGGCGCCACCCACCGCGTTGCGACCAAACAAGGTGCCCTGCGGGCCTTTTAATACTTCGATCTGCGCCACGTCCATCAGCTCACCGACGATGGAGGCGCCGCTACCCATGTACACACCGTCCAGATAAACCGGAATACTCTGATCGGAGCTGTAACCAAAATCATTGGAGCCGATACCGCGCATGGTAATGCTGCTGCTTTCAGACTGGGTGTTGCTGATATTGAGACCGGGGGTGACATTGGCCACATCGGAAAGGCCAACACTGCCGGTCTGTTGCAGGAAGTCGCCGCTGAGGGCGGTCACGGCGATGGGTACATCCTGCAGACTCTGCTCGCGTTTCTGGGCGGTAACCACCACCTCCTCTAGGGCAAAAACATCGCTGCCGGCGGCTGTGTAGGGGCTGATGATGGTCAGGGCAATAGCCATGGCCAGCGAGGTAGGAAGACGTGTCATTGGGTTCTCTCTCTGGGTTTATCTTGTTTTTATTATGGTTTGATTACGATAAGCGACTAATTAGTCGCAAACAAGGCTACTCCGACCCAGAGATCAACGCAACTAATTAGTCGCATTAAATAGTAATAAGAACAGGAGGTGGTAGAATGTTGCCCATGATCCGCCTCAGTAGCCGTTTAGCTCGAAGCCTTGGAAACCCCATGACCAACCAGTCCAGCACTCAGAAACGCCAAAAAGTTAGCCCGCGCAAAGCGCCTACTCAGGCGCGCTCGAAAGAGAAGGTGAAAAAAATACTCGCGGCCGCCAGCCAGCTACTGGCCACCGATGGTTTGGACAAGCTCACCAACAACCACATAGCCAAGGCCGCGGGTATGTCGGTGGGCTCTCTTTATCAATACTTCCCCAATAAACAAGCCATCATCTACAGCCTTTATCAAGAGTGGCTGTCGCACATCGTCGAGATCATGAATCAAGGGCTGAGTCGTGCCACCGAGATAAGCTTTGCATCGTTGCTGGACGAAATCATGGTGGAGATCTACGGCACACCTCAAGAATCTGCCAACGACCGAGAGCTTGAAAATGAACTGATCAAAGCCATGGCCCTCTACCCAGAGCTGCAAGCTATTGACCGCCAACACGGCGAGGTCATGGCACGCCTGTTTGCCGATATTTTTCAGGCCGCGGGCCTGACTTGCGATGATGAGACCGCCTATCAACTGGGCATATTTATCTACAGTTTCGATTCCGCACGTCGAGAATCGCTCTATCTTGGCGGCTCGCCAGAAATGACCACCACATGGTTTAGGCAATCTCTGGATCGAGTATTCGAGCCCTACCTTCCTAAGGAAAACAACGAGTAACGCAACTTCATTTAAAGCCACTGGTTTGTTTAAAAATAAAAAATAAAAAGGCCGATGCCTTTATAGGGCGCCGGCCTTTTTATTAGCGAGCTGCCTGGATCAAAACACGAAATGTATAAAATGCGATTATTGCTTTTCTTCTATCCTCCGCCCGAAAGGGAGTAGCTGTGCTGCCGCTGACGATCAGCCTCCTCAACACAGGAAGAGGTAACTCTAAATAACCTTTCAGCCCACATAAAAATGGCCGCACTGATCAATAACAGCGCGGCCATGAAGGGCCGTAATGGATACCTGGCTAGCGTTTAAAAACCAAACTGTACACTGCCGCCGAAGTAGCGGTTGGCCGAATGGGGCACAAACTGTGTCACAGTCTCGCCCTGCCCGGTGGAATCCAGAACCACGCCCAGGTTAGTGGCGTACTGTTTATCCAGCAGGTTGCGGATAAAGAAAGTCACCTTATAACGGCCCGTCTCCTCTTCCACTCCGAAGCTCAGGTCCGCCACACCATAGCTATCCTGCAGCGTGTTAGGGCTTTGGTTGGTGCTGTATTGCGTCTGCGATTGCCAGCGATAATTCAACTGCGCAAAGCCGTTGAGCTGGGTGCCGGGGATCTGATCCACATAGCGCCCGCCCAGCGACAGTTTCCAGTCCGGTGAGTAGGTCATGGTCTCACCGCTGACGTCCTTACTGCCATCGACGGCGCACTGGGGATTGGGATCGTTAAAGTAACAATCGGTGCTGAACTCGAGGTATTCGGCATCGAGGAAAGTGACGCTGGCATTCAACGCCAGCTCACGGGTGGCCATAAACAAGCTATCCAGCTCCAGGCCGCGCTGGCGAGTTGCACCGGCATTGGTTGCCACCAGGGTGTTTTGTTCTGGGTCAAACATACGCACCTGAGGGTCGTCGAATTCCTGCCAAAACAGCGCCGCGTTGAGACTCAAGCGCCCACCCATCAGCCGCGCCTTGTAACCCAACTCAAGGGCATCCACGGTTTCCCCAGCCAAGGGTTTGTTATCAACAGGCTGAAAAGAGCCGCTGTTTAAGCCTGGCCCCTTGTAGCCGCGGGAATAACTGAAGTAGGCATTGCTGTCGTCGTTCAGAGCGTATTGAATACCGGCCTTACCGGTAAACACGCTGTTGGACACCTTGCCACGCCCTTCAAAGCCAATAAAAGGCACATCGCCGGCCGCCATCACCCCCAGCTGCCGCTGATCATATTCAAAGGTCTCGTGCTGTAAACGCCCGCCGAGTGTCAGGGTCACGTCATCGTTAAGGAGGTAATCGGCCTGACCAAACAGGGCAAAGTATTCCGTGTCCGCCCGGGTTATTGAGCTGGCCGATTGCGTCAGGGCCACCGGCGAAATGCTCACCGGCACCACCTGATCGCAGGGTACTCCTAACTGCGGCACCAGTGGGCCACCACCAAAACAAAGGTCGCGACTCTGGCCGCCGGTATCCTCCAGGTCCATCATCCACAGAAACGCGCCCAGCACATACTGCAGGTCGCCAGCGCCACTGGAGGCCAGACGCAACTCCTGGGAGAACTGGCTGGTCTGTTTCTCGGTATAAACACGTCCGCGGAAGTAGGGAATGCCGCCACCGAGCGCCGGTGCCAGGGACAAGCCCGCGGCATCGGCGCCGAGGGAATCAATGTCAATATTGTTGGTCATTTCCCAGGAGCGGTAGGCGGTGATCGAGGTGACGTCATGCTCGCCCCAGCTCCAATTGACCTCGGCGCTGAGCCCCCAGTCCTCGCCTTCAATATCGTTTTTGTCGTTCAGGCTGACGGCGCGATTACCCACACCCGCCACTATCGGCTGGCTCGCCCCCTGTTGCAGCTGGTTGACGACGGCCGGGCTAGCCACCTGGCGGAATACGCGCACACCGGCCGGCCCCTGATCTTGCGAATAGTCGGCGCTGAAGAGCACTTCGACATCCTCGCTGGCATCCCACAACAGCTTGCCGCGCAGGGCGTAGGCCTCACCCCCATCGAGAGAGGGGCCCTCAGGGTTCACATTTTCAATCGGGCTATCACCGCCATCCTTGAAGTTGCCACTGAGCCGGTAGGCCATCGACTCGTTAATCGGGGCGGAGTAGGTCCCCTTGACCTTGAGCTCGTTGAACTCGTTGTAGCTGAAGTCAACCAACCCCTCGGTCTCGTCCAGATTCGGCTTTTTAGTGACAATACTGAGCACCCCAGCCGAGGCATTCTTGCCAAACAAGGTGCTCTGGGGGCCGCGCAAGACTTCAATTCGCTCGATATCGGCCAGCTCGGCAAAGAACTGCCCCTGGCGCGCCAGCACCACACCGTCCAACACCGCCGACACACTCGGCTCAACGGTAATACTGTTGACATTGGTGCCGACACCACGGATATAAACGCTCTTTTGCCAGGGCGTCATACTGTCCTGCAGGGCCAGCGACGGAGACAGCGCCGTCAGGTCTTCGACATTATGAATACCGGCGTTCTCAAGATCACTGCCCGTCAAAGCCTGAACGGATGCCGGAACATCAACAAGGCTCTGGGCTCGTTTCTGCGCCGTCACCACCACCTCCTCTATCGCAAAGTCAGTATTTGCCTGTGCAACGGCGGCACAGAGCCCCAACAAGGCCGCGCCAAGCGCCGGGTAAACCGATTCGATTCTCGTCATTTGTCTCTCTCCCATAGCCAGCCGGAAACCAGCCATTTCGCCATTTATATTTTTGTTGAGAGGCCAAACTACCAGACAAATGCACAGCAGTGCAAGAGTGCCTAAATGAGCACCTATGCATTGGTGAGAATGTAATGTAGGATACCGATCAAATGCCCGAACCCCGGTGCGCAGACAACCCACTTAATAGGCAGTATGTATTTTTATGTCACAAGCAGAAGCCACAGCCACCCTTAATCGCACCGCCAAGCGGCGCCTGAAAACCCGCCAACAGCTGCTGGACGCCACCCTGGAGCTGATCCTTGAGAAGGGCCTGGAGCGCATCAGCACCGATGACATTACCGAGGCGGCCGACCTCGGGCGCCGCACCTTCTACAACCACTTTGACAACAAACACGACTGCGTGCTGGCGGCCCTCAAAGATCGCTACCGGGATTACGTGCTCAGCGCGGCGGCAGTCACGGACAGAAAACGTGACGCGGCCCAGTCGCTGACCAATTCGGCCATCGCGGTCTTCAACAAAATGGCCAAAGACCCCGTCACCCAAGAGCTCACCGACCAACCTCAGCTGCTGGCCGAAGCCATAGCCGCAAGTCAGGGGGAACACCTCGCCGAGGACTATCTCAATGGCCTGGAGCAGGGAGCGTTTAAAGCCGTGAATTCAGCCGAGGTCATCTCCTCCATCACCCTCTGGGGGTTTGTTGGTCTGCTCATAGACACCATTGATCAGCACAAGAGCGAGGAGCAGGGCACATCCTGGGCGCGCTTTGTGCTCTTCAACCTGGGTGTTGAGCAGGGTGAAATCGAGCGACTGATCAAAAATGCACCGACGCTCGATCAGTGAACAACTCTGGTAACGCATTAAAATAAAGAGACGCCCTATGAACATAAAAAAACTATCGCTGGCACTGCTATTACTCGGTTTGGCATCCGGCGTGCAGATGGCCAACAGCAATAGCCGCACCAGCACCCAGGACGACTTTAAGATTAGCGCTTACGGCGATATGGAGTCTGGCGTGCGGCGTCTATGGGGTGGCACCTATGAGGTGGCCGCGCTGGTGCGCATGCCAGGGGTCAGCGCTGAGATGTACCACTGGTGGTTTACCGACTACCTACAGACCACCGCAGACTACAAGCGCTGGCACCCAAGCGATCACCTGTGGATGGATTGGCAGCACAAGCAGCCGGGTAAAATTATTGGCGCCCACCACCTGGTGCATGAATACGTCGGCGGCGAACTCAATAAGCTGCGCATTCAGTTTGTCGAACCCGAAAAAATACTCGGCTACGACCCCAGCAACGACACCACCCAGGCCATTTGCGCCTATGTTGGAGAGCTGGAGTCATCTATCAACATTGCCGAGATGTGCCATGTGGTACGCGATACACCTTTCGGGGCCGAGCTGCGCTCGCGCTTCTGGCTCGGCACTGTGTCGGATCGTGATGGCGGCACCGTTAAGAATTTGCTCATCGACCTGCTGGCCAACAACCCCCTCAGCCGCAGGCTAGCCGTTGACGAGCAGCAGGCGCTGGCGCTGCTCAAACACGCCACCGAGGAGATGAGCTACCTCGCCGATCTGCTGCCCAGCATCTACCCAGCGACAACAGCCTTGCCATCAACCCAGGAGACTCGCTGATGCAGGCCGCACTGCCAAACAACAGGGTTCACCTGCGCCACCTCATCGCGGGGCTGGCCGTCAGCCTGTGTGCCGTGAGCCTTGCCAGCGCCGATAGCCAGCCAAGAGTAACGGCGCAGACGCCTAACGTGGTATTGATCGTCGCCGATGACATGGGCTGGCGCGATGTCGGTTATAACGACAGCGAAATAAAAACCCCGACGCTGGACAAACTGGCGGCCGAGGGGGTGCAACTCAATCGCTTCTACGCACACCCCATCTGCAGCCCCACCCGCACCGCGCTGATGACAGGCCGCTCACCCACGCGCCTCGGCGTGGTGCGACCACTGGAAAAAAACAACCCAGAGGGACTGCCACTCGCCGAGCGTTTACTGCCGCAGTTTATGGCCGACGCCGGTTACCAATCGGTCATGGCCGGCAAGTGGCACCTGGGCCACATGTGGCCAGAATATTTGCCCCTGGCCCGGGGTTTCGAGCAGTTTTACGGTCATGTTACCGGTGGCATCGGCTACTGGGACAAGGTGCATGGCGGCGGCTACGACTGGCAGCGCAATGGCACCACGGTAAGGGAGGATGGTTATGCCACCGAACTGATCGCCACCGAGGCCGTGCGACTGATCGAGACGCGCGACCAGACGCGGCCATTGTTTCTCTACGCGGCCTTTAACGCCCCGCACCTGCCCAACGAAGCGCCGCAACAGGCCATCGACCGCTATGCGCACATAGAAAACCCGCACAGGCGCAAACACGCGGCCATGGTCAGCGAGCTGGACACAGCCGTGGGGCAGATAGTCTCCGCCCTCGAACGCGAGGGACTGCAGGAGAACACACTGCTGGTTTTTATGAGTGATAACGGTGGACTCAATCCCAGCGTCGCGCCAGAAAAGACCCAGCGCCTGGCACAGACGATAGACGACTGGTTTGGCGCCCCCGCGCCGCTTTCGATACTGGAGTTTATCCGTTCCAATACGCTGGAGGGCGGCGCCGATAATGCGCCCTTCCGCAAGGGCAAGACCACTGTCTACGAGGGTGGTGTACGCGTGCCGGCACTGGTCTACTGGCCGGGCACCCTGGCCCCCCGCCAACACAACAACGCCATAACCGTGGAAGACATACTGCCGACACTGGCCGAGCTGATCGGTTTTGATGCGGCCCCGAACGCGGACTTTGACGGTGCCAGCCAGTGGGCCGCCCTGACGGGCAAGGGCCTGTCACCTCGTCCCAACCTGCTGACCCAGAGCCGAACCGGAACCGAAGCCTGGTATCAGTTCCCCTGGAAACTTATTATCCCCAAAGCCGGTGCACCCGAGCTCTATCAGCTAGACACGGACCCAACCGAAGCCAACAACCTGGCCGCCCTGGAAATCGACAGAGTCAACAGCATGCTGGCGGTTCATGCACAGCAAGCACGCGGTCGCTCGATCGAACTGCCTCTTTATAAGGTCGTTTTCGATATCGACCTTTTTGGCGGCGAAGAGACCCGTGAAGCCTGGGCGGAGTTGATCGCCCGACGAGCGGCGCAGCGAGAGCTCAAACCTTAACCCCGGCGATAGACAAAGTGGGCGCCACGAGAATCTTGATGTCAAAGTCAGGGCTTTTATAGCCCCGCCGCTTTGTCACGGAAGGGGCAGCCCAGGCATTAAAAAAGGCCGACAAGGCCTCAATGGCTAGTCGGCCTTTTTAAATTAACGTGCGATCAAAACCCGCCAACTTTTTGAGTAAAGGTGCGGACCCAGACGGCTTTACCTGGGCGTCACAATATTAAAGTTGTCGGTTGGCTGTTCAAGCAGTGAGAAAAAACCCAACAAATCCAGCTTGCTGCCCTGTATCGCCACATCATCAGAAAAAATGGTGTCCCGTATCCCGGCCTGCCCTGCGATGATCTTGATAAACAGTTTATGGGTGATAAGAATGCTGGCGTTGGCTTCAGTGGCGGGCTCTCCCATACGATGGTGCAGCACGGCGTTTTTGATATTCAGCACATGGGTTTCATTGCGGTCAGTGAAGGTCACATTAATGGTGTAATCCTTGCCCTCGGCTTCCGTCCCCTTGAGCATCACCGCCATGGTTTTGAAGAATTGCTCCAGCGGCATGGCCATGAGCAGGTCGGCAGCCTGGGCAATGTTGCTTGAAGGTTCTTTAGGCGCGCCTTGACGTAACTCCAGCGCACCGGTTAGGTACACATCCCGCCAAGGGCCGGACTCAGCCTGATACCCCATTTGCTCGTACGCTTTAGCCAGTAACTCTTTAGCCTGTCGGTTATTTGGCTCGGCAAACACCAGGTGATTGAGCAGCTCAGCCACCCAGCGGTAAGCGCCGCGATCAAACTCATTCTGAGCCGAAACCAGTATGCTCTCAGCCCCCCCCATTAATGCTACATAACGCTTAGCCGCATCGACCTGGGGCAGTGGATCAAGGTTTGCCGGGTTGCCATCGTACCAGCCGAAGTAACCCTGATAGACGGCCTTGGCATTGTGCTTGGTGGTGCCGTAGTAGCCACGAGTGGAGAAGTTGCTGTCTAACGACTCGGGCAGCTCTAACAATTCTGCGATCTCTTTTGGCGTGTGTCCCCTAGCCGCCAGTCGCAATGTCTGGTCGTGAATGTACTTATAGGTGTCCCGTTGCTTCTCCATAAAGTCGACAATATCGGCGTTGCCCCACATGGGCCAGTGGTGGCTGGCGAAGTAGATGTCCGCCTCGCCAAACAGTCCGATGGACTCGTCGATATATGCACTCCACTTATTGGCATCGCGCACCTTGGCGCCGCGCAATGTGTAGATATTGTGCATGGTGCGGGAAACCAGCTCGGCGCCACAAAAGGCTTTTTTCTGCGGCAGATAAAAGGTCAATTCAGCCGGCGCTTCTGAGCCGGGAACATTCTGGAAAATAAATTCCACACCGTCGATGTTTAGGGTTTCACCTGAACGGGTGATCGTATGTGTTGGGTCGAGAACACCAACACTGCCAGAGGCTGGCCCCTTGCCCAACCCTGAATCGATATGACCCACGGCTGATCTTTCAAGTCGGTTGCCATACATATACATGGCACGGCGGGTCATGGTGGTGCCGGCCATCACATTTTCACTGGTGGCCTCCTCCATAAAACCTGCTGGGGCAATAATGTCGATATCCTTATTCGCGGCCAACTCTTTTTCTAAAGCCCCCATCACACCACCGAAGTGGTCCAGGTGGGAGTGGGTAAAGATCACCCCGGTAATCGGTTTGTCGCCCAACTGCTCGCGGGCAAAGCTCAGGGCTGCGCGAGCGGTTTCTTTCGACGTCAGCGGGTCGACAATAATCCAACCACTGTCGCCCTCGATAATGCTCATGTTGGCCAGATCAAAACCGCGCAGTTGATAGACACCGTCTGTGACCTCAAAGAGACCGTGTTGATTATTCAGTGTGGCCTGTCGCCAGAGGCTAGGGTTGACGGTAGCCGGCGCCTCGCCCTGGATAAAATCGTAGGCGGGCATATCCCAAATTAGGTCACCGCCATCACGGCTAATGCGCAGGTTTTCTGGCGTGGCGATCAGGCCACGGCTGGCGTCTTCAAAGTCGCGTTGATCTTCCAGCGGCAAAGCTTGGGCGACCAAGCCATTGGCATCGATGGTCGCCTTCGTGGCGGCCGAGTTAATCGCCGCCGAACTTGCAGGGTCTTGCTGACAGGCACTGAGGCTTAATTGCATCAGCGCCAGAATCAGAAGCTGTTTTGGAGTTGAATTAACTTTCACGGTACTTCCTCGTAATATCGGCGACTTCTTTTAACTTGAGATAGTGACTTGAGAGAGAAATTTAAGATAGAAACCTTCAGTTACAGCGTCTCTATCACTGGCCATTCCCATACACCCGTTAGGTCCAGTTAGGTCAAGCTAAGTTCTGCTGACTGAATTGCGGGATTCACCAGTATTTTTGCATGTTCTTCAGCATTACCCAGCAGATCAAAAGCCTTGTCAACGCCGTGCAAGCCAACAGTCCCGGTGATCATGGGATCAGCATTAAGCTTGCCATTGGCAAGCATGTGCAGAGTCGTGCGGAATTCCAGCGGCGTGTAAGCGCTTGAAAAACGCAGGTCAATTTCTTTGTTCAATGCTTGAGCGGGTTCAATCTTGTCTGTATCCATACAGACACCGGCAACCACCACCTTTGAATAAATTGGCGCACCCTCAATGATCTGATTGATCAGACCGGGTATGCCCACACATTCAAAAATGACCGGGGATTTAGGTTTGATAGCCCCCAGCTTTTCAGCAATCCGCCATGTATGCCACCAGGGCATCGGCAGACTGCGGATTTTTTCAAAGCCCTCTAGCAATGTATTAAGAAGCTGTGGGATCGTGTTAACAAAGCCGTATTCTTCCCAGTTATCAAAGGGGGTTTGCTCAGCCGGATCAATCAGCACATGAGCGCCACATTTTTTAGCCAGTTCACGGCGCTTTGCCGAAAAGTCGCTGGCGACAATCGTCTTGACGCCTTTGGCTTTAAGACTGGCAATAACAGCCAGCCCTACGGGGCCACAGCCAATCACAATAGCCACATCCCGCGCTTTCATCTCCGCACGATTAACCGCATGTAAACCAACGGCCATGGGTTCGGTTAGCGCTGCTCTGTCAACATTGAGTCCATTGGAGATAGGCACCATAAGGTTTTCATTCACAGCCATGCGCTCAGCAAAGGCGCCACCGGCGTCTTTTGAAAATCCGATAAGGTTAACAACATTGTTGCGTCTAATAAGAGGCATGGCGCACACCTTTGTGCCGACCTTGTATCTGCGCGCGCTTTTCGGGCCATAGTCCAGAATCTCGCCACAAAATTCATGCCCCATAATCACACTTTGATCTTCGGACATAAAATTCTGGTAGCCGGCTTTTTGCATTATGCCGCCCCAGTGATTGCAGTGGCGCCTGGCATGCAGATCCGAACCACAGATTCCACAGCGCAACACCTCCAGCAGAGCATCACCCTTCTCTAGCTTGGGTAGAGCGACCGTTTGCACGGTCAGCTCTTTATTTTTACAGACCAAGGCTTTCATCATTCCCCCTTACACTATCCATTACACTATCCCTTACATTCGTTATCCGTTCACTTTAGTGATCAGTCTTTGTCGTCCCATTAGGATCGATACAAAAGAAGGCGGGTACGCCATCTTCATGGGCGTAAGCGGGTAAGTTGGAGTTACTGGTACATACCTGTCCGTCTTCGGTAAATTCAAAATCACGGAACCAGACCACTCGGCTGGGCATAGGGTATGAAATAAAACGCTTTTCTCCGGGAATGTAACGCAACACACGATCAGAGTTATTGGCCGCGATCCATACGTCACCGGTATGCTCATGGATATTGAGTGCATAGGGCACTTCGTATTCATTTTCAGACAATACCGGCAGTTCAATATTTTCAAACTGTTCTGTTTTGGTATCAAAGCGCATTAACATGCCTTCATCGAACGAAGGAATCCAAAGGATACCGTTTTTATCGAAGCGCATGCGACGAGGGCCTTTAAACGGGGTGTCGAATTCGGTAATTTCCAGCGTGTCAGGATCTATATGACCCAGTTTATTACCCAGTAACTTCGCATACCACACACCACCATCAACCGGGTTGATGTCGATACCATAGGGCCAATTAAATGCTTTTGCGCCTATGCTATCTTGCTTGTGGTGCGACAGATCAAGAACGTGGTTTTTTCCGGGAAAAAGGCCGGATATTTTGAGGATGGTACCGGTCAGCTGGTCGCTCAACCACCTGGCCGTGCCGTTAGAAGGCAACTTAATCTCGGTAAACGCTTCAGTCTTGGTATCAAACTTCAACACCATGTTGGAGGCCAGTACGGTAAACCATACATTGTTCTCTTTATCGGCACGAATGGTGTGAGAATAGATTCCCTTTTTCCATAAAAAACCACGGGGAATAGGATGCAGTTTAAACTCGTGGGTGTCGGTTGAGAATTCAACTAAATTGCTGGACAAGGCGGCGGTGAAAAACATTCTTCCGTCGCTTATCTGCGCGCCACTGTGTGGGCCGTGATGCCCGGTAAAAATACCGATAGGCAGTTGTGCGCCGACAAAGTTACCCCCCATCGGCAGACCTTCAGGATTGGGAATTTTGTGCGCGATAATCTCATCGGTGTCGCGATTCATTTCATAGATAATATCGTCGCTTTCATCAATGCCGTATAGGTTCCCGTCTTGACCCACCATAGTGTCGTGCAAAAATGATGTGGGGGTTGCCACATGCCATTCATGAATCGTCGCTTGCGCCAATTCCGGACTGAAATCATGGGTTTGCTCAACAGAAACCGGGGCGCCATCAAAACCTTCAAATAACGTTTTGCGAATCATGTCGTGCTCAGCATGGCTAAGCATCGCGCCATAACCTTCCATGCGCCAGATGGTTGCATCCCAGGCTTCTTCCGGACGAGGCGTTCGCGTTAGCGAATTGCCCTGTTGATGACAAAAATTACATTGAGCAATAAATGTTTCTCGATCTTCCCCTTCTGTTAACGGCAGCTTGGTAACATGGGCAGAGGCGGTCAGGGAATCTGAAATTTCCTGGGGGTCAGTCATTTTCTCCAGGATAAGCAGCTGATCCAGATCGGCATCACTGGCCAGTGTCAGGGGTGCATTGCTGTCTCGATAATAGGGACTGCGTCCTCGCAAGGTCACCTTGCCGGTAAAATCGGTTTCCAGAGTGTAGTAACCCTTGGCGTCGGTATAGGTGCTTAACTTCTGATCCTTTTGTTCGTTCCAGAGAGTAACAATGGCCCCCGCCAACGCTTTGGGTTCCGCCGTTGTGACATAACCACTGACTGTTGCTGCCCCGGCCTGCCCTGCGGCTAATGCCATACTCACACCTAATACAGCATTCAGGTTAAACACTTTTACTATCTTCATATCAATTCCAAAAAACAGTCAGGAAAAATAAAAGCTCTACAACATCAGCCCTACAAAAAAGGAAATCCGAGACCATTAAGCCTAAAGGATTCAACGGCAAAGTTTTTTCAACCGAAAACCATGTGAAGAGAATCTGGATAGACCACCGGTGGCGTATCGAAGTAATAGAATACCAACAGGCAAGGGGGGAAACCTGACATATCATGCAATCTGAATGCGATCACTCGCGACGCACAGTGCATAACATTTTGTATAAATCTTCGGACATAATTTTTTTACATCCTTGCACTAAATGTCATTATTCGAAGAGTCCTAACCCGTATTATTTGCTGCCTTAGGTTAACCCCAGCAGGCGAACACCATGCCGTGGAAAAACTGAACAACAAGATTGTATTCATCACTGGGGCCGACGCAGGCATTGGCCTGAAATCGGTCAACGCCTTCGCTGATGCCAGTTGCACGGTTATTGCCCATGAAATTCTGGGGGGGTCAGTGGTGAACATAACCCTGCGTCAAGCAGACTAAAGGCGAGCAATGTACGACGGAGAAAAACTAAACAGCATCAGCCATCTGGTAGGCGCCGTATTGGCCCTCATTGCATTGGGAGCGTTACTGGCACTGAGCATTCAGACCCGCGATCCCGTGACCATAGCCGGTTACAGCACATTCGGCCTGACCCTGGTTTTGCTATATACCATGTCCACGCTCTACCACAGTTTCCAAGCACCCCGGCTCAAGCGTGTATTTCAAGTGTTGGACCATATTGCGATCTACCTACTGATTGCAGGCACATACACACCCTTAATGCTGATCTGTATGCGCAACGGTAACGGGACGATGATTTTGGGCCTAGTCTGGGGTCTGGCAATTTTGGGCATACTGTCTGAGGTGCTACTGTCTGGCCGGGTGGTGAAAGCCTGTCAGCTGATCATCTATCTGAGCATGGGATGGGCCTGCTTCCTGGACTTCGCCAGCCTCAGAGCGGCCCTGCCAGCTGCGGGGTTCTGCTGGCTGGCCATTGGTGGAGCGGCCTACACCACAGGCATCGCATTCTATTTGCTGGACAAGGCAAAATGGCTCAAGCATGCTCACGGGATATGGCACGGCTTCGTGCTAGTGGGGTCAGCCTGCCATTTTATTACTGTGATTGGGTACGTTAGATAACGAGGCCGTTGAGTCCTGGCCGGGCGCCTAAAGAGAGCCCCGCCACGATTAAGGAGCGAGCTTATACCTCCCCAATCTGGTATCAGCCGGTTTCGAATTAGAGAGCCTTTAGCGAACCGAAGGTGAAGGTAAAAAGCCTTCAGCGAATCGAGGGTAAAGGGCCATCACAAACAGGGCGCCGGTTACGGTGCCTCTTTTGCTTGGTTTACCATATGCTCGTCATTCAAATAGCTGGCTATTTCTTTACGCCATAGCTCATAGCCGGAGCCAAGCAAGTGAATGCCGTCATTGCTTAGGTTACGCAAAAGCTGTCCATCCGAGTCAGAAAATACAGCGTGAAGGTCAATAAAAGTGTAGCCGCGCTGACTAGCGTGACCCTTTAACGCCGCATTAAGAGTCGGAATATGTGTGTTATCAATTATTTTCCAGTCATCGTTCACGGGCAACACACTTTGTATATAAATTTCGGCCTCTGGAATATTCTTATCGATCAAATCAAAAAGCTCAATGTAGTTTGACCTGGCCACATCAGGGCCAAATTTCCTATTTAAGTCATTAACACCAATCATTAAAAACAGCTTTTCTGGTTGTAGCTTAAAAACCTGATCGATTCGGCCCAGAAGATCACCAGTAGCATTTCCACCAACCCCTCGATTGACGACATCAACCCCTGGAAGCAGTTCATTCCAAAGCCCTCCCTCTGTAATACTATCCCCCAAGAATACAACCTTTGCAGGCTCACTCGAAAGCATCTCAAACTGGGAGTGAAGCCGATCTGCTCTAACTTCGATAATCCTCTTAAAGACGTTATCTTTATTCGACCAAATAACCGATGCACCCGCGATGAACACTATATTTAGCAAGAGCGAAGTTATTATTAGTGTTTTCTTCATAGCTCACTTCCAATATCAAGATTAAGTTCGCTACAGGATTAGCGATAGATAGCGCCTGCTGAAGGCTCATATTTTGCGCAGTAGGCGCTGAGGCAAGAGTTTCAGCAGCGAGCCAGTAAATTCTAAGGCCTGGGGCCGTTAGCACTGTATCGCGTTGAGTGTTTTCAATAATTTTCTCGGGGAAGTCGTCCTCGCTTGTGATGATCGATTCTTTTCCCTGAAGCTGGCCCTGGTCTGTACTATTTAAACCTGACGTTCAATCGATTTCCTAACACTCAACCCAAGAGGCATCTCGATGGCTAAAAACTCGCCCATTGGAATCCCAAACACGTCCTTTTTGAAGCCTGCTCGCCTCGATAGTGAGTGTGTGCTACAAGCGGCGCACTTGGGGTGGGTTCCAAGTTTGCTTTAGCACTGTCTCACCCGGCCCATACATCCGTAGCACCAAGGTTATTTTGCCTTCTGCCAGTGGCAGCCAGTTGTTCTGTTTTCCCGCGGGCGGCTGCGGCCCCAAATAGATGGTCAACGCCCCATCGGCGTCGTATTCCAAGTGGTCCGAGCGATCCCCCACCGCGTGACGATTGAGTGGGTTAATAATCCCGTTGCCATCTTCGTCATAAGCGGCCAGCGACCAGAACTCCCTGGCTGGGGGCAATTGACCGGCGGCAAAGTGCAGCTGGTACTGATGGCGACCATCCAGGCGTTCGCCGAACTGATCGTCACGGCTGCCCATGTAAACCGCCTCCTCGGGATCATTGGAGATGATCCCCATCATGGACTGAACGGCAGCGCGGCCGAGGTATTGCCCTGAAACGCCAGAGCGGCCATGGTGCATGGGCGGGTATTTCCAACCATTGATTGTACGTGCCGGGTTGAGGCTGGAATCAGGATAGGACTGAAGAATACGCATGCCCTGCATGACCGCCTGGGATAGCCCCTCGCGCGTATCATCACCCAGTGTCGACAGGTCCTGGCCGGGGCCCAACCCCAGGGTGGCCCAATCCGTCAGGCGCGATTGGTCACGCGCCGGGACACCGTTGCCGTCAAGCGCCCAGTTCACTACCTGCCAGTACAGCATGGGGTCTTGCAGGGCCATCTTGCGGATCAACTGCGGCGCCCCGTCTGCCAGGTAGGGGTTGAGCAAGGCGTCCAGATCATCCAGCGGCGGGTGCGGTGGCAAGGGCGGGTTATCCATGCCCCAGTCGGGCAGGCTGGTAATGCGGTACTGAGCTTGCAATGCATTCACTTTCTGCTGATCACCGGGCTTGTTCGGATCGAGCAGGGTGCGACCAAAAACGATGATCCACGGCGTTGGCGCCTCGGCCAGCTTCTGTACATCGGCGGGCAGCGCCCCGTCCCAGCCAGGTGGTACGATCGCATAGTTGCCACCCAGGTTACCGTGGGTGCGCTTACCGATATAGGCAAAGTTATCCGAGTCAAAACCGGCAATCTCGAAGGTGTAGTAGCGCTCGTCGGGAATCGGCGGCACAGACATCACGATCGGCTCTTCACCAACATGGATAAACGCCAGCGAATACAGGGTATCCTGATTGGGCATGCCCCCATCGCGGTACTCCTCAGCTGAAGGCATCTCAGAGAGGTGCCAGTACTGGTTCACCGCCTCCGAGGGTGTAAATTCCGTCCCCTCTACCGGCGGCTTCGACCACTTGCTCAGCAGCATACTGTTGAGGAAATAGGGGAAGCTGTAGGCCACGGCATCAACACCCTTGGCGTAGGCGTATTCCTGGGTCGGGTTCTTCACCAGCTTGTTGTACCAGATACCGGCTGTAACACTGACCGCCACCAGACCTATCAGCGCGCTATTCCTCAGTAGTTTTCTCACGGGGTTTCCTTTCTAACAATAGTATTGAGTTGTGGTGCCACCATCACGGCGCTCTTAAGGTGTGTACCAGATAGGTGAGGACCAGGCGCGCTCGCGTATGGTGGGGGACACCTCGGTGCTGGGCTCTATACCCAGTCGTATGGCGTCATAGGTAGACCAGCGACAGCTGGGATTCTGTAGCACGCGGGTGTAGTAGAAGGCGGACTGGCTGGCATCGAAGTCGGGATCTTTCCAGGTGGCGAGTAGCTGTGGCGCGCCAGTCGTCCTTTCAAATTCGCAGGTGGTGATGTCCACGCTAGCACCGTTATCCGGGCAGCGTTGGGTTTGCGGATCGACCTGCAGGCCATCGGCACAGGCGATATCGCGCACAGTCTCAAAGGTCTTGCCCTTGTCGTCTATCCAACCCTTGATCAACTGTACTCGCTGCAGCGGTGCGTCCAGCGGGTCGGCCCCGGCCCAGACAAAGAAGGTCGGGCTGTTCTGCTTTAATTTTTGGGCTGATGCCTGCTCTGCGGCTTCTGGCTTAAGCACGCCTCCCATAGGCACGCCGCCTGCTGTTGCCAAAGAGATGGCATCTACGCTATTGGCAATGCTTTCGTCGAAGCCCCAACCGGCGAAGAAGCGCAGGTTAATGCGCGAACCCGATGTCGCGTAGACCTCGCGCCGCTGCATCGCGGCGAAGATACCATCGCGGGTATTTTCTTCCGCCCACACGGCGGCCAGGCCGCCGGAGGTGTGAAATTTCAGATTATTATCGTAGGGCTTATCACCCCTCACCAGGGTGAGACGACGAATGGCGGGTGAGGTGACCGCACCGGCCTTGTCGACAAAGTCCCACTCCTCCGCATCACCCGGATTGCCGTTGTGGGTATCGGTGGAGCCGATCATGCCAAAGCGCATAGGGTTAAAGCCCATCTCCCGCTCTAGCTCCAGCCCCACTTTCAAGCCCTGGCGAGCAAAACTGGTGTTGAAGGCACAGCCCTTGGTCTCGCCCTCTTTACAGGGCTCCATCACCTGACTGAAAGCGCACTCTTCGTCGGTGGCCCCCAGGCCCAGCGCGCACTCGGAAGAGCCCTTGATCTGGTACACCTCGGCAATGGGCTCGCGCTTCTGGCGCAGCGCCCAGTCTTCGCTGTCGTAGGGTTTACCATCCATGGTCCAGCGGCTGTAAAAAATACCCCAGCCCTTGTTCATGTTGTGGGGGATACTGAGAAAATCGCAGCCACTGTCTCTGTCACAGGTTGCTTCCAGGCCCTGCCACAGCTCTACGGCGCTGCCCACGTCGAGGGATGAGATGGCGTGGTCGGGCAGGTTGTCACCATTGAACAACACGTTGCGATGCTCGGCGCCGCCGATTTCCATCACCGGGGAGTATTCGTAGGCCGGAAAGGTGGTCAGCACGCCGGGTTCGTTGTACTGATCGGCCAGCGTTTTGTAGCGGGCCCAGTCGCTATTGCTATCGGAAAAGCAAGTCTCGGGGGAGCCGCCGCCAAACCGGCACAGGGGGAAACTTTCATAGCGTGGGTGCGTGCGGGCCATGGGCTGATACTCGCCGGCAGGCACCGTCTCGCCAATCTGCGTGCCCTCGGAGACGGCCGAGCCGCGCAGCACCGCAAAACCCAACACATTGGGTGTGTTGACCAGGTAACAGGTGGCTTTTTCTATCAGATTGAGATCGCTATCATTGCAGCGACTGTTCATGCCAAAGCTCTCGGCGTGGTCGGTAATAGCAACAAAATCCAGCGGTCGCGACAGCTGCATGGTTTCACCACCGGGACTGAGCAGCTTCCCCCCCCGGGCGAAGCGGTAGGCATCTTCAATCGTGGTCAGTGTGCCGAGCAGGTTGGCGTCGAAGCTCTCCTGGGTATGCACATGGGTGTCGCCCCAGTAGACATTCTTCAGGGGGTTATAGGGCGGGGCGGGGTCAGCCTGAAATTCGGGAAGCGCGATTCGGCTGTCGTCCTGCAGTTGGTAATCTTTGGCGGCGGAGGCTGGAGACAACCTTTCCTTCGAGGCATAGAATTTACTGCCAGCGGTAAGCCAAACAAACGCCAGCAGCAGTGCAATAACAAACACCAGCAGTGTGGTCTTCCTGTGACTCGCAATCCAAGGGAACATCGGCAACTCTCTCTAATACTTACAACGCCCGAGCGTGGGCGCTTGAGGGATCAGTGTAATCAGCTGGCTCCTCGGTGAATGACATATTATGCAATTGGCGGCTATTCGCTCTTATGCACAGAGCGGAGGTTCTCGAAAACGCAGCCCTACCCCAGCAACCGTTCCCAGAACCACAGTGACGAAAGGCAGCCAACGGCATAGATGGGGAGCCTGGGTTTCAACTCGCCAACCTTCACCTCGCGGCTCTTCAGCTTGCCAATAAAACTGCGCAGTAAAAACGCCAGAACTAACAGCAGTAAAATTACGATCAACTGACCGATTTCAATACCGACATTAAAAGCAAACAGTGACAGAGGTATATGCAGTTGGGGAACCCCGACGTCGGCCAGCACGCTCGCAAAACCCAAGCCGTGCAATAAACCAAATACCCCGGCCATTAGAGCCGGGTATCTTCTAATCAAGGACTTGTCGTTCTCACTCAGTAATTCAGCCGCAGCGTAGAGCACACTAAAGGCGATAAAGACTTCAGCCAGTGCCGTCGATATCGTTACCAGGCCAAGCGTCGACAGCGACAAGGTGACACTGTGCCCAAGCGTAAAGGTAGACACCACCCAGATCAGCTTTCTTCTTGCGGTCACCAGTAACACCAGACAGGTTACAAAGAGGATATGATCGACACCCACCAGCAGGTGTTTTATACCCATGGCGACATAATCGCTGAAAATTTCTAGGCGGCTTTGCGCCTCTGGTATCTCATAGCTCGTGTTGTCAGAAGACAAAATACGCTGGTAAAACTGTCCATCGCGTAAATGCACCTTGAGCAATACACTGGCGCCACTTGAGTCTAAGCCCTGTATGGATATTGTTTTTCCAACCAGCGTATCCCACTCGCAGTATAAGTCCCACTGAGTGTGCCTGACCTGATCACGCTTCTGCTCACTTCTCAACACCCGCTCGCAGCCAGCAGACAGCACAGGTGTCAGCTTAACGGTCGACGCCTTTTTTAAGGACATCTTCCACTTCATGGATATGTGCCCTTGCCCATGCTCTTTTAATTCGAGCATCGACGGGGCCAGCGCATCCGCTAAGGACAGCGAGCCAAAACTCGTCAAAATAATAAATAGAAAAAACCTGAGATTAATCATGCTGGCTCCCGTTGCCTTCCATCAAGGTAAGCTGAGGGCTCTCTATCAATCCAAGCTGAGGGCTCTCTATCAATTCGGGCTGAGGGCTCTCGTTACCGAAGTCGGAATCGAAGCCAGAGTCGGGCCATTCAATGGAAACCTTGTAGCCACGCTTAATTTCTGACAAGGCCAGCTCAAATGCTTGCGCCTTTCGTTTCTTAAGCAGATCACGCTTTACCCGATGCTGCGTCTCGGCCAGTGATAGTACTCGGGCAGGATTTCTTTCTTTTACCCACACCAGGTGCCACCCGTACACAGACTCTATCGGTTGGGACCACTGCCCTGTGTTTAATTGGCCAACGCTTTTGGAAAATTCTGCGCCCATGAGCTCAGTCAGTGTGCTCATGGTTAAACCTGAAAAGCTATAGCCTTTTATAAACGGATCACCAAGAGAGGCATTATTTTTAATTTCCGGAGAAGAAAATACCTCATGTAAACGAAGCTCTTCAACCCTATGTTTGTTATCGCCATTGCGGTTTTTTGATACAAACACATGGTCAAACGAAAAGTTGCCCTGAGCGATATAACGATCAACATTATCCAGATAGTACTGACTTATGATCTCTTTACTTAAGGTGACTGATTCAGATTTTGTTGAAATACTATTGCGCACCGATGAGATCATCATGCTTCGAATTACCGCATCACTCTTATGCAAGCCAGCGTCAATTGCTGTTAAAAATAATGCCCCACTGTCAGCCTCAGAAGAATCCAACTCCAAAAATTCCGCCGTTTGTATCATGCGCTGCTTAACTCGAGGGTGCTTGTGAAGATTTGCATTAAGCGCCTCGCGAAAGAGCATTTCTTCCTCAACATACACATCCACTAATACCTTTAACCTTGCAGGGCTTGCCCGCAAACCGGTAGAAGTTTGCCACTGATTTTTAAGCAGACTGATTTTATTGGGCGTAACAGTAATAGACACCTGCGAACCTATCCACTGTTGAAGCGCATAGGCCAACAACCCAAGCATCAGGAATTGGAAGATCGGCTTGTTAAACCAAGAACCTTGGGGAAGCACCTTAGGCATCATTTTTCTGGGCTAACCCAAATTGGCGAGGACCAGGCGCGTTCGCGGATGGTCGACGGAACCTCAGGACTTGGCTCGATACCCAATCGAATAGCATCGTAGGTTGACCAGCGGCAGGTTGGGTTTTGCAACACACGCACATAATAGAAAGCGGCCTGACTGCGATCAAACTCTGGGTCTTTCCAGGTGGTCATGAGTTCGGGGGCGCCCTTCTCTGTCTCAATTTTACAGGTGTCGACATCGACACTGGCACCGTTGTCGGGGCAGCGCATGGTGGCCGGATCGACTTCCAAGCCATCAGAACAAGCTATGTCTTGTACCACCTCAAAGGTTTCACCCTGCTCATCAATCCAGCCCTTAATCATCTGAACTCTTTGCAAGGGCGTACTCAGCGTATCGGCGCCGGCCCAAACAAAAAAGGTTGGGCTTTCGGTGGTGTCGGCCGCCGTGGCAAGCTCGCCGCCCATGGGCACACCACCCTGGGTGGCGATTGAAACGGGGTCGATTGTATCTTTGATGCTTTCATCAAATTCCCAACCGGCGAATAGACGCAGTGTGATTCTGGTGCCAGAGGTGGCGTAAACTTCTTTGCGCTTCATCGCCGAAAAAATTGAATCGCGGGTATTTTCTTCAGCCCATACCGCGGCAAGTCCGCCGGAGGTGTGAAACTTGAGAATAGATTGATAGGCCTTGCTGCCAGTCTTTGCTGCAAAGCGGCGAATCGCCGGCGAGGTTAAGGCGCCCACCTTGCCGGGGAAATCCCACTCTTCGGTATCGCCGGCATTGCCATTGTGGGTATCAGTGGAGCCGATCATGCCAAACTTCAGCGGGTTGAACCCCAGATCATTCTCGAGCTCCAAGCCAACCTTAAAGCCCTGCCTGACAAAGCTGGTTTTAAAGGCGCAACCCGACAGCTCGCCTTCCTTACAGGGCTCTATAACCTGGCTAAAACCGCACTCCTCGTCGGTGGAACCCACACCCAGCGCACACTCGGACGAGCTCTTAACCTGGTACATCTCGGCGATGGGCTCGCGCTTAGAGCGCAGCGCCCAATCGGCCGCATCATAGGGCGTACCGTCCAGGCCCCATGGGCTGTAATAGATGCCCCAGCCAGTGTTCATATTGTGGGGAATGGTTATATAGTCGCACTCGCCAGAACAGGTATCTTCCAGACCGCGCCAAAGCTCAAGAGCACTGCCAATATCGAAGGAAGAGAGGGCGTGCTCGGGCAGGTTGTCACCGTTAAACAACACATTGCGATGTTCACTGCCCCCGGCCTCCATCACCGGCGTGTATTCATAACCGGCAAATGTGGTGAGTACGCCCGGCTCATTGTATTGGTCGGCTAACTTTTTGTAGCGAGCCCAGGGGGAGTTACTGGCCTGGTAGCAGTCTTCGGACGAGGCATTGCCGTATTTACACACGGGAAAACCGCCATAGCTAGGGTGAGTCCGGCTCATGGGCTGGTACTCACCGGCCGGCACCGCCTCGCCAATCTGCTGTCCTTCAGCAACGGCAATACCGCGCAACAAAAGAAAGCCGAAAACATTAGGCGTGCCCATCAGGCGGCAGGTGATTTTTTCAATAAAATTCAGATCGCTGCTAGCACAGCGGCTGGTTAGGGCGAAGGTCTCCGAGTGATCGGTAATGGCAATAAAGTCGATGGGCCGCGACAGCTGCATTAACTCGCCACCGGGGCTGGGGATCGCCTCGCCTTTTGCGAATATATAAGCCTCTTCCACGGTGGTTTTGCTGCCAAACAGGGTGGAATCAAAGCTCTCCGCCGTGTGCACATGGGTATCGCCCCAATAGACATTTTTCAGCGGGTTATAGGGCCTGGGTTCAACTTCAATCATACTGGGAACATCGACGGCGCTGTCATCCTGCTTGGCATAATCGGCGGCAATCGCCTCTGGCGACATACGCATCTGGGCTTCATAGAGCTTTTTACCGACAAGGAGCCAAGCCACTAACAACAGACAAACAAGAACAAAAACAGCGATTAGCTTTTTCTTGTTATTTTTATAAACGACCGACAACATTCGACACCTACTACAACAATGACTGGACTAATTTACGATCAGCAAGAAATTCAGCGGGAGCAAGCCCGCAGGAGAAAGCCACTAGGGAAATCACTCATTTCATTGTATGTCATAGCGGCGGGCAAACATGACATATTGTGCAAGAGCGCCCAAAGGCAATCAGAGGATAGTTAGGGGGTAGACTTTCTGAAAGCCGCAGGAGAAACCCCGGCTCGACGCTTGAAGAATCTTGAAAAGGTTGTCGGATCGGTGAAATTCAATCGCTCAGAGACATCCGTGACGCTTAAGCCCGACCCGCAGAGGTACTCCTTGGCCAGATCCAGGCGAATACCATCATAAATACCCTGATAACTGTGATTGGATTGCGACAGCCTGTACTGGAAGGTTCGCAACTTTATGCCCAGTTCGTCTGCCACCTTTTGAACGGTACAACCCTCGCCATTAAGCAACGTGATCACGGCTTGATTCACGGCCAGGATAAATGGGGTGTCATCATCTTTCTCTTGTTGTTGTCCATCGTCAGCTTTGTTGGACAACACCTTGTCTTGGGTATCAATCGACCAGCGCCTATCGCACTCCTCTGTCGTCAAATAGAACGCATTGACATCTTGATTAAAAAACAAGTTATCGCCAAACACCTTTTTTAAAGGGCTTAGATCCTGAGGCGCAGAGTGACGAAATTGGACTCGTGAAGGCCGCCAACTTTTTCCCAACACGGTTCTGGTCTCGCGACAGGCTATAGCGAGACCTATTTCAATGGCTTGTACTCTTCGGTCATGCATACCTTGAACATCTGACAATACGCCCTTGGCTTCATAACAGGTAAAAATACCGCCGCTATCAGGTAACAGGCACACAGATAGGGTTTCGCTATGCTGAGAAAGGCGATCGACAAAAATACTTAGGACTTCACGAATAGTCGGCGCATGCTGAATGAGAGCACTCAAGTCCCCCTCAAGCACATCAAAGTTCTGATACTCCGCCAGTTTCAGACCAAAAAATCTGTCTTCGCAGGTTTTTGCAGCCTCCTCAAAAAAGTCATTCACCTTGACCGCAGCGATGTTGAGATCCAGGTTATAGAGGGCTTCGGGATCAATGCCCACACTGACGGCAATCGCTTGCGCACTAATCCCATCATAACGCTCAATAAGGTCTACCACACCCACTAGAGATTTTCCGGTGATTAAGTCTTTCATTTAAGCAAGCCAAAATAATTAAGGTATATAACAACACTAGCAGGTTGTTGAAAAAGACATACTGCCTGTTTCAAAACACAAAAACACTCGTATTTTGTGATCAGACGTCAAAATTCAGAGAGTTTCAACAGCCTGCTAGAGAGCTCCTGATTAACCATAGGTGATAGTCACCATGAATCACTAAAGGACTCCCTAGCTTATGAGAAACACACTCACAAAAGCCATAACAAATAGATAGCTTCCCACTGACAATCTAGCCTACCCCACGCCTGAGCCATCGGCTTCTCTATTTTTAACAGGCATAAAAAAAGGGGTGGTCAGACCACCCCATAAGAGAGTTATATCGCTTTCGACTTAAGAGCCCTGCTTTAGTAAGCCAGGCTAAACTGTACGGCTACCGTGCGCGGTGGCGCCAGGTAGGTGAAAAAAGCGCCATCCATGAGCGGAATATCGTTCGAGAAGGTACGGATCTCCTCATCGGTCAGGTTTTTACCCACCAGCGCCAGCTCCCAGTTACCGCCCATATTACCCAGAGCAACACGGGCATTAACGGTTAGGTGGCTTTCTTCCAGCGCCTGCTCATCCAGATCCTGCGCCAGATACTGCTCATCAACATAGTTCAGGTTGAGGTTTGAGTGCAGCTCCAGGTTGTCGCCGATATCGGCAATGTGATTCAAGCCAATATTTGCGCTCCACTCGGGGGCATTAGCCAGAGTCTCACCTTGCAGGTCTTGCTGACAGGATCTTGCACTAGCGCCAGAAGCCTGAACTTGCGCCATGGAGCAGGAAGCATTGCTGAATTCATCGTAGGTTGCATCCAGGTAGGCTATAGAGGCCGTCATGGTCAGCGCTTCGGTGAGCCGGAAAACACCATCGATCTCAATACCTTGGGAGGTTGCTTCAGCCGCGTTATCAACAACAAACGCATCGCCGACGAAGGCACTGACTTGCAAATCTTCGTAGCTGGTATGGAACAGGGCGAAGTTCAGCGAGCCTCGACCGTCCATGATGCGCAGCTTACCGCCCACCTCAAAGGCCAGTGCCTCTTCATCATCAAACTCGAACTTCTCGATAGACCCTGTCTCACCAAAACCACCGGACTTGAACGCCTTGCTAACACTGGCGTAGAGCATGGCATCATCGCTCAGGTCGTACTGAGCTTTAAGCGATGGAGAGAAGTTTTCTACCGTTTTGTCATCTTCTATATCAAAATCGAAGGCGTTAAAGATTGCCTTCTGAAGCCCTATCTTCGATACATCCGCAACAGGGTCCAGCGCGGTTTCTGTGCCATAGCCAGCCAAGAAGAGACTACGCTGCGCTTCTTTACTTTCTTTGGTGTAGCGCAGACCCAGCGTCACATGCAGGTTCTCCTGCACGTGCCAGGTACCCTGACCAAAAACAGCCCAGGTTTCAGCGTCTTGTTGATAATCCCCCACGCGACTGGTTTCTAAACCGTTAAGCCCTGATACCAGGATCGCCGCACTTTTGTTGGTTGGCGAGAATGGGGGCGCAACAAAGGTAGCGACCTCTAGCAGGTCGGCGATATTAGCGGCATTCAGAGGTAGAGGGCTGCCGTTCACCTCAACCAGCGCCGGCACAGCACCTGCCAGGGGAGCAATATCTGCATCCATACGGCGGTGGTGCTGCAGATCGGAGGTCTGATAATAAAGCCCCGTAATAAACTCGAAGGTTTCACCGAGGGGAGAGGTTAAACGTACCTCCTGGCTCCACTGGTCAAATTCCTGCGCCTGGTTTTGGGTCAGCACTTCCAGAGGGGTAAAATCGACATCCTGCACATCAACATAGTCATAGGCGGAGTAACCCGTAATGGATGTCAGGGTATATTCCCCAATACCGTAATCAATGGTGACCGTCAGGCTTTCGTTGTTGTTATTGGAGTGCTCTTCGGCAGCGGAGCGCGAATAATTGTCGCTGCCATTATACGCCGGGTCAGTAACCTCAAAGAGCGCATCCCAACCACCACTCTGGTCAACCGCATTGGCTTCGCCGCCCACATCAAAGCGCGCCGTTTCGTATTTGGTGGTAATGCTCAAGTCATCGGTTGGCTCCCACACCAGGGTACCGCGAACCACCGTCTCAACCTTGCTTGGGCCGTCGCGCCCGGTAAGGGTGTTTTCAACATAGCCATCAGACTCGGCCTGCTTAACCGCCAGACGGCCGTACAGATTTTCGGCAATGCCGCCGGAGACAACACCCTCCACAGAATACTCATTGTACTCAGGCTCGTAGCTGGTGCGAATGGATGCTTCAAACTCCTCGCTGGGTTTGGCGGTGGTCAGGTTTATCGCACCGGCAATGGTGTTTTTACCAAACAGCGTGCCCTGTGGGCCACGCAGTACTTCTACCGCGGCCACATCGAGGAAGGGAGAGCGAAACTGACGATCACGACCGGCGTAGATACCGTCGATAAACATGCCCACAGACTGGTCAAAACCCTGATTAATACCGGAACCCAGACCGCGCATGGTGATGGTTGTGCTTTGTGAGCCTTCGTTGATAGAAAGGTTGGGAACATGGGTCGACAGCTCGTCCAAATTGGCCATGCCAGCCTTGCTGATGGCATCACCTGTGACCACACTGACCGATACTGGCACGTCCTGCAGGCTCTGCTCTCGCTTCTGCGCGGTCACAATGATCTCTTCGAGCACGAAGCCTTCATCCGCCTGGGCAACTGACATGCTCAGCGCCGGGATAGTGAGACTGACCGCCAACGCCAACGCCGTTTTTTGTATTGAGTTATCTACTCGTTTCATGCTCTCTCCGATAGTGATTTTTATCACATTTTTATTGTGCGCTTACACCGACCTATAAAAGTTTGCTGCTTAAATCAGGTATCAAGCTCATGAAAGTGCCCACACCCAATTCAACCCATTGACTGAAGACTACACCTCAGCAACATCGGTAACCTGACATATTATGTAAGGGGCTAGTAAAACTTTGATCTTGCCAACCGCGAACAGGGCGATAGCCATTCCTGGGTCTCAGCCAAAGCCAAAGCCAAAGCCAAGTTTTTTCAGCATGGTACAGACCCCGCTTAGAATCGAAACGTCTTACCATCCGCATCATGAAG
>Ga0209396_1001007_pt1 | contig 32272 bp, 28 predicted proteins | sample GOMGulsemesocosm_6_FD_184638 | JGI IMG/M metagenome (GOLD analysis project Ga0209396, IMG submission 184638) | Methane-oxidizing microbial communities from mesocosms in the Gulf of Mexico - GOM8C Gulf of Mexico (SPAdes) (version 2) | ecosystem: Environmental > Aquatic > Marine > Cold seeps...
TCTAGTAATATGGGGAGGTAATGCAACCTTTAAATATTGCCCCAAAGGGCATGAAGATATGAATAGAGGCTTAATTATTTCTCGGGCAGGCAGAGCCTATCAAACAGTAGCCCATAAAGATGATGGGCTAGACAGAAATAGAAGTGGAAAATTAATCACTTGTGACTAGATTTTATACTTTACTATGGATAGCATACGACGAAAATGTTATAAATACTCCACGTAGTATTGAATTGGATTCACATGATATTTAAGTATAAAACGGATACTCAACATGGTTTTACACTAGTAGAATTAATGGTTGGCATTGCAGTTGTTGCCATATTGGCCACAATAGCGTTACCAAGTCTAAGTAGGTTCTCTGTCGGATTAAAAGTAGACGGAGAAATATCTGAGCTTCATAGACTAATTTTAATCGCCAGAAACGTAGCTGTTAACTCTGGGAATAATACAATAATTTGCCCTATTGTTTCATCTGCTTGCAGTAACCAATGGGATGAAGAGCTTAGTGTATTTGAAGATGTTGATACGAGCGGTGACTTCAGTGCTGGCGATACCATAATTAAAGTAAAATCTGCAATCGCTGAAAATGATCAGCTCGTTTTTAGCGCAGCTACACCGATGATTTACACACCGAGAGGTAACCTTGCTGTAATCAATGTACAAACATCATTTACTTATTGTCCAAGTGGGTATACCGATGAAAACAAAGGAGTAATAGTTTCACCTCTAGGACGCCCTTCTGTAAGTAGAGATAGTGATTCAGATGGGTTTGATGAAGATAGGGCTGGTGTAATCTTAACTTGTTCTTAAAATAGCCCTAACGTCAATACTTATGTGCTCACATTACAAATTAATTTATGCCATTAATAAAGACGGTTTCGATTTACTAGTTTAGCCGTCTTTATTAAAAATAGACTCATGTATTTTTAAGTGACTTTTCATCCATCGCGTTAATCAATGGATCTTTGAATTTTTTATCAATTTGTACACATTGTTTTACTTTGAAAATCGACTGAGTTTTCCCTCCTGAGGTTATCCCTTTTTGTAATAATTTTTTTTCAAAAAATTCACGGTCTCTAACTGGTAAGTTATAATGCCTTATTATAGATGTTTGACCGCCTAGTAATTCAACATGACACTTTAGGGATACTTTTTTCAAATCCTTAAAATGCTTAACATCTACAGATTCATCAGCTATCGACATTGTCGACGTTATCGCAAAAAACATTAAACAGAAAGCTCTTAGCCTATTTTTAATCATATTATTTCTCCCAACAGCTTGCATTTGTGGCTGTTTTTTTACCTGTTTCATCTACAGACATTGATAAACATTCTGAATCACTTGCTTGACTACTACCTGACACTACTGTTGCATTAATCGAATAGGTATTTCCACCTCCGGCAATAGTTGCCGACATAGTATAATTACCAGATTCCGTTGTATAGGAACTTGCACTTCTACCCAATAGTGAAAGATCATTGGTATAAGTTCTGTGATCAATAAAGTGCTGCTCCATTAAGTTCGCTAATTCTAATAACTCTCGCTGCGGCTCAGCCCTATTAGATTGAATAACGTACTGCGTATAAGACGGATACGCTATACTGGTTAATATTCCGACAATAGCAATAGTGATTAATACTTCAATTAAGGTAAAACCTTTATTTTTTTTACCAATCATGATTAATTCTCCGTTATATATTGATAAGATCTACTGGTGCTAAGTGTCGCATTGATTGGAAATGCCTTACCGCCTGTTAATAACACCATATTTGATTTATTAATCCCGTAAGGTGAAGCAGGATCAGCGGGAGCAGTAGGATCAAAATCAGGTGTTGAAGGCACTGTTACTTGTGGTGTATCAGGTATCCCATCGAAAGTTTCAAAAAAACGATCGCCATAAATATTGGTTCCTTTATATAAATCAATAGCGTATAAACCACCATTTCCTGGCGCTAATTGGCATACATCCGCTGACTCTGCTCCAGGTGTAAAAGATGTAAAATATGCGACACCATTAATAGCAATAGCACTAGCAGTACTCTTTTCACCTGGCGAAGCGTAATTAACACGCCAACCTGATTCTTCACTTACTGCGGCATCTAACTCATTTCTTTCAGCTGTTGATAAAGTCTCACCATAAGGATTTGAAGTAAAATCATACAAATCATCATAAGTTATCAATGTCGGAATATCTTTCGCTGGAGCAGTAGCGCCTACCTCAAAAGATTGAGTTACAACATTCATATCTTGAATCATAAAAAATTCGTCATTGGTATCTGTTGACGTTGGTGTTGCACGATCGCCACTACCAATTAAAATAGCATCATAAGGTGTTTCTTGTTGGTAGAACGTTTCTGTGTCGGTAACTGATTGCGTTGTATCGGTGAAAAATGTCCTAACAATTGAAGGCTGATCAAAAAAACGACGATCATTTAAATTCGTTTTTACAGCTTCTGCCGCTCCACCTAATTCAGCCAATTTAAATGCTGTCCAAGGGGTGTCACTACTTAAGGGTTCATTGCCGGGCATATCAATTCGATAGATATTTCCGCCGGTATCACCTGTATATAAACGATCAACTAATCCGTCACCATCACTATCTAACACGGCTATCCTTGATGGAATACTATCCGTCAACCCCGTAAACTGAGTATTCTTGCCCCCTGATGCTTCAGGAGTAAGACTCCATAATAACCCACCTGTATCGGCATCAACCATGTAAATAGCACGGCCAATAGGATCGGACCCACTTCCAGGCCCTGCTAGGTCTTTTGAAATAGAATAACCACCACCAAAAATAAGAACAGGTTTGGGTTCGCCCTCTTCAATATTTAATTTGGAATAAGCAATTTGTGGTTGTGACCAAGTTTGCCCTAACTCTTCAAACCCTGGTGTATTTGCATCAATTTTCCATTTTAAATCGGGAGTATTTGGATTAGAAAGATCTAAGGCATAATATGAATTCCCTCCTCTTCTTAAACCAAAAAAGGCCAATACCGTATCTTCATCTTTATTTATCGTGCCATCACCATTTTTGTCATTTATAAATGTAGTTATTCGCCCATCAACACCATAAACTTTTGAGGATGAAGGTAGATTATCTCTTAAGGTTTTGATGTTAGGTAAAAACTCTTGTGGCATAAATGCCCAAGACTCATCCACTGTTGCTCCAGAATCTTTAAACATATGAAGAACACCAGCATTGGTCCCCAGCAAAATTCTAACATCTTGGCTTTCGGCCGTGCCGCCGTAATTAATAGTAACAGGCTTAGAGTGTAATGGATCACCTAATAAATCGTCACGGTAAGTAAAAATAAGACTCTCACCTGAACTGACACTTTCAATACCTAAACCCCAGTTTAAGTATTCTTTAGCTTCATCTGTATCAGTTACCCCCAGCAAAGTATTTGTAAGCGCCTCACTCCCTAAGTCACTTTCCAAATTAGAATATGTTAACTCAATAAGGCTAGTTGCATCGCCGATATCTGTCATAACCTTACGAGCATCGGTTTTGTTAATAAACATATCAACAACGCCCCCCTTAGATACATCGTTACCATCGGTAACAGTAGACCAAAATGTTTTTGCGCTAGAAGAAATATTACCGCTTTCAGCATCAATCGCAGCATCTCCAACTCGATCAACTTGAGAGTCTCCTTCCAGTCGAAGTTTTTTTAGATTGCCTCCCCACTTAGCTCTATCTGTTGGAAGAAACATCGCGTAATAAACAGAATCTAATGTCTCTGTTCGGTCAAAACTATTTGTAGCTACTGAAGGAGCGGTAAAAGATGTATTTACGGACAAAATAGAGGATATAGCTTCTTGTAATTTAGAACCTAATTTCGTCGGATCAGAGGCGTCATAATATTCACCACCACCATTGTGAGCTGCAGCCCTGAGTAACGTTTCTGCATCTTCAGAACCTTCACTAAAGCCCACTGTATATAACTCTGCAGTCTGAATATCATCTAGGTTGTCATTAATATCATTAGTACTCATGTATTGAGCTAACACAGGCAAGTAATTATCAGTACCATCTATATCAATAGGAGTTGCGGTAACGGCAGGGTCTGCGCCTACTTTTAAACCTTCAATATATGAGTTTGCATCACTATCATTCTGTGGAATGCCATCAGTAATTAAAATAACAAAAACTTTATTACTACATTCTCCATATGCACTTTTATAATTACCACTATCTTCAATATCGAGATCTCTCGCTGGTAATGTTTCATCATGATATGACGTCCATGGCCCATCCGGATTAACTGTAGCTGAATAATCAGAGTTACCATAAAGCACTCCCGTAGCTGAAAAATATCGATACGCTTCATAATAAGACTCACACAAGGGAGTAGAACCAGATGCATGCATTTGATCAATATCAGCTATTAACTCAGCTTTGAGAGATGTATCATTTATATCCTGCATACCAAAAACAATTCGCCCCCCATGCCCGCTTGGCGTATGCTCATCGTCCAAATTAATATTATATACTTCAAGTCCAAAATTCACCGATGGGATAGAATTGATTAAATTCTTTAGTGTACGTTTAGCGATCTCTAGCCGAGTATTTACTGTTTCCCCTATCTCATCATCATTAGCAAGATGTGTCCCTTGTTCCCACCGTAAATATTCATCGGTATAAAGGGTTACAATATCCCCTGTCCAATTGGCATCGGCTTTAGTTATATCATCATAATAAACTGGAGAAGCAGGCATTCCCGCTCCGTCGATCGGATATCCTAAAATAGTATTAGTACCAACTTTATTCTCATTATGTTCTACAGATTCAGAATCTGCTATATGAGCTAAATCTAAGTTAATATCATCTTCACAATCAATAATCGAAACAGTACTACCATCAGACCCATGTATTTGTTGCCAACTTCCAACACTTCCCTCCCATGCATAGTGCCTAATCCTTCCTGTATAGAAACCAGCACTATCTAAGCGAGATTTTGATGTATTACAATTATTTTTTGATTGTAAAAAACGACGAGTTTCCGTTGGTGAATCAACAGTCGGCAGTACATCTGGTGAACCTACTACATAGTAAATATAATCATCGTCATCACCACTAAAGCCCGGCTCTAATTGATGATATGTCTCTGATGAATCAAACGGTGTTTTAATTGTTTGAGGGAACTCCATACTTCCAGAGGTGTCTACCAAAAGTAAAACTTGTGGTTTCGTTTCTGCCCTAATTGTTGCATCCTGTAAGTACAACTCTATATCCTCACTCCATACGTTTATAGACACTAAAACCAGTACCGTACATAATATATATTTAGACATATTAACCATTCACCTTTGGGATTAATTTAACTATCCCTGCATTAACTTGTATTTGACTGTTATTATTTCGACCATAAGTCCGCGACACTTGAACTTTAAGTGCACGACAATTAAAGGTTCCAACACTCGATGCATTATTCATGTGAGAACAATGCGTATCTAAACTATATTGATTGCTTCCCAATATTGTGCCTGTTGTGGTATCTGGCTCTGTAACTGTAAGAGGCACCTGGGCAGCATATATTTCCTGGCTTAATGCAAAACGATTAATTCCTCCTATTATTTTTTGCTCTTCATTAAAAATAACACGATCCATTTCACTCATAATTTCTTGTGTGGCAATTGACTTTTCTTGACTAGCCCCCGCCATTTTTATATCTGTAGTTGTATTTTGCATCAATGCTGCGGCTACTGCCGTTAAGGCAATTAAAAACACCAAAGCGACTATTAAAACCACTCCTGACTGCCTTGTTTTTGGCCTAGTTAATGGTCGATATTTATAGGTAGTAATTACCATGATTCCATCCTTGCATTGTATAGTGTGACTGTAGAGGAGAGTAATAATCGCCTGTAATTATCTCCGTTAGCATCAAAGCTAACATCTCCTAGCTGATAAACATTATCATTTTCATAATTAAAATCTTGACGTATAGCACGTACGAGAACATATAATTTAACCGCAAGAATACGTACATTATCTCCGTTATCCCAATAATTTGGATTCATCGCCGCTGATGACATATACCCATTAACGACACCATCACCATCGGTATCTACACCAAACATATAATGAATTTTTTCGATCCCTTCGACTAACATGTTAAATCCGATTGGATTATCACCTTGCTGTAAACGACCTTGCACTAAAACAGGCACATCTTCATCTGAAATAGTTTCATTGCGAATATAATAAATATGATGTTGATATTCCCAGATCCGCGACTCTGTTAATACTGGTACCGCAGCATTTCCTGGAAATATATTTGCGGATGAGCCATTTGATTGAATATAGTAGCGATTATCGTTTAGCTGACCTGGTACCACAACCAATGCAGGTGGAATAGGAATGATAGGTAATGCTACTGCTCGTTTAATTTGAATAATATCTGAATTAAAGGGCGCTGAGGCATCATAAGCTGCGTTAGTTATACAATCAGATAACATCGTTTCACTTGTCGTTACATTTACCGATATTGCTCTAAAAGATCCTAATTGCTGTGGAAAACTGCCATTATTCAAACCATCACCAACACAATCATTAGCGGGGCTATTAGGGACTTGTATTAAACGAGGAAAACTTAAATTTCCCGTTAGATCTCCCCAAAAATTTTGCCTCAATAAATCATCCGTGATTAAATTTACTGCAAAGCGGCCATTCTCTTGCAATTCGCCCATACTAGAGGTTTCGGTTGTGGTGGTTTTAAGTCCGACAAAAACACTCAGAGTGCCACCAATAATCACTAAGCCAATAGCCAAAGCGACAAAAATTTCTAATAAGGTAAAGCCTTGTTGTTTTTTTAGCATTTCACTTCCTTATAAAATGAACGCATTGACAACTATTTGTCGGCGTTTACTATTATCAGCTGTCGAACCACACCCAGTAGCAAATGCACCATTATCAGCATCCGCGCCATCGGATGTAGCCTCGCGCCCCTCCCAACTAATTACGATAGTGACCGCATTACTATTATGTTCAATACAGCCGACTGCGCCTATTAACCCACCATTATTAGCAGTACCATTTATGACATCTGCGCCTGTTAAACTTTGTTCCCATTCATATAGGTCGTTGGTTGCTATTTCAGCCCTTGTACACAAACTACCAGTAGCATCACATCGATTAGCAGGAGCAGATAAAGGTGTTACGCCGTAAGATCCACTATATAAATCAAGCGCGCCTGATTGTGCATCATTGCCACGCATTCTATCGACAATATCTTGTGCCATTGATGACGCCATTGATCGCTGCATCGCATCAAAACTGCCTTTTTTAGCCGACGCTTGCATTGCAACAGCACCTAAAATTCCGGTAGACAAAATAAATAAAGCGACGAGCACTTCAATTAATGTCATGCCGGTAACTAACTTTTTATTTTTATTGTATTGTTGAGATCGCAAAACTATCCTCCGAACAAAAACTAAGGGATATTATTGAGGTGAGATACTTGTGACAAATATTGTGAGATATAACATTTGTTAGGGGCAGTAACTTGCCTAAGCTTTTAAAATGACCTTTTAAAAGCTTACCAGTAAATTTATATGTGTTAAAAATCACCAAAGTGAACAGCATTAACTCATACCTTAATATCCGTATTTAAGTAGTATTCCATAATATGTGATGTAACTACTACTTACAATTTATCTGACTTGAACTTATTACGTTCCTGTAAACTAAGCAAATCAGACACATATGTTTATTTTATAGACAATGCAGATTACCGTAATTCAATCGGAACTGCAAACACTGTATTCTCTTCTCGACCAGGGTATTCAATAACTTCTTTTCCACCAAAGCCTTTTAGAGCTTCAATGACTTGGTTTACCAATACCTCAGGAGCAGAAGCGCCGGCTGTTACTCCTACAGATTTTGCATTGTCTAACCACTTTGGAAGTATATCCAGAGCCGTATCAATCAAATAAGATGTTGTTCCTATTTTTTCTGATAATTCTCTTAAGCGATTAGAGTTAGAGCTGTTTTTTGCTCCGACTACCAATAATAAGTCAACTTGATTTGCAATTGAGCGAACGGCATCTTGCCTGTTTTGAGTCGCGTAACAAATATCGTCTTTTCTCGGGCCTTGAATATGCTCAAACTTCTTTTGTAATGCATCAATCACATCACTGGTATCATCAACTGACAGTGTCGTTTGACTACAAAAATATAGCTGTTCAGGGTTCTTAACCTCTAAGTTAACAACATCTTCTGCTGATTCGACTAAATAAATTCCACCTGCTTCGCTTTCATATTGTCCCATAGTGCCTTCCACTTCAGGATGGCCTGCGTGTCCAATAAGAACACATTCAATATTTTTTCGGCTAGCTCTAGAGACTTCCATATGTACTTTAGTAACCAATGGGCATGTTGCATCAAAGACTTTTAAACCACGTTCTTTTGCTTTGTTTCTTACTGCTTTTGAAACACCATGAGCACTAAAAATCACCGTACTGTCATCTGGTATTTCATCTAGTTCATCAACAAATACAGCGCCTCGTTCCTTTAAACCATTAACAACAAATTTATTATGTACCACTTCGTGACGTACATATATTGGAGCATCAAATAAGTCTAGCGCGCGATCAACAATACTAATGGCTCGGTCAACACCAGCACAGAAGCCTCTAGGATTTGCTAAAATAATTTCCATAATATTCTCTACAGTACTTCAACAACATCAATAACAAACGTTATCGCTTGTCCGGCTAATGGGTGATTAAAATCAACAGTTACTGAATCACCCGTTACTTCAGTGATAATACCAGGTAGTTCACCACCGGGCTGCGTAAAAGTAATAATACTCCCTATTTTTGCAGGTGTTTCACTATCAAACTTCGTTGCATCAACATAGTGGATGTTGTCAGGGTTTGAATCACCAAACGCATCTTTAGACTCAAGCGTAAACTCTTTACTTTCGCCTGCTTTTAACCCTAATAAGTTTTCTTCAAAAGCTGGTGAAATACTTTGATCGCCCATGATAATTTTTGCAGGCTTGTTGTTTACTTTTGTGCTATCAGCAGCCGAACCATCAGCTAACTTCATGGTAATGTGGACTATAATTTCAGATTTTTCGTTAATTACATCAGACATAATTTATCTTTTTACCTCATCTATATCTGTTTCTTTTTGACTTTCGTTATTTGTGAAAGAGTCTAATATCATTAATGCTGCACCAACAAAAATAGCGGAGTCTGCAACATTAAATGCCGGCCAATGACTAGTGCCTATATAAAAGTCTAAAAAGTCGATAACGTACCCAAAAAGTACACGATCAATTAAATTGCCTATTGCTCCACTGAGCAATAAGGCAAACGCTATGCTTAGTAACTTATTCTCTTTTGGCGTTTTAGCCAACCATACAATAAAAACGATACTGGCTATTGCAGCTATTGCAGTAAAAAACCAACGTTGCCATCCACCTTGGTCAGCTAAAAAACTAAAAGCAGCACCAAGATTATGTACATAAGTAATACTGAAAAATGACAGCACCTCTATTGACTGATAAAGCTCCATAGAACCAGCAACCATTTGCTTGGTGACTTGATCGGCAACAAGAAATATAAGTGTTAACCAAAGCCAACTCAATCCTGAGTTTTTAAATTTATCTAACATCTACTTTAAAACCCTATTCTCTCAAAATAAAATAAGCGCATATTTAAAAAATATACGCTTATCATCAATATATTATCTCAACCTAAGCGACGTTATGCGAATTGACGTTGTTCGCCTTCGCCGTCAACATTAGTTACACAACGCCCACATAAGCTAGGGTGTTCTGTTGTTTGACCTACATCGTCAGTAAAGTGCCAACAACGATCACACTTACTTCCTGATGCTTGTTCTACAGAAAGCCATAGTCCATTTACTTCCGTTTCAATCGTGCCATCAGGAGCCGCTTCAACCAGCTCAACCGCAGCTGAAGAAGTGATAAGTACAAACCTTAACTCTGTAGATAAGCGGCTAAGTTTTTCAACTAAATCAGCAGTAGCATGTAAAGTTACTGATGCTTCAAGTGCTTTACCTACTTTCTTTTCTTTACGAGCGGTTTCTAATGCTTTATTAACTTCAGCTTTAACAGCTAAAATTTCAGCCCAGTATGCATTATCAAGCTCAGAATCTTCAGGTAGCTTAGCTAAACCATCAAACCATACACCGGTAAATACAAATTCGTCACGCTCTTCACCTTCAGATACAGGCAATGCTTGCCATAATTCTTGTGCAGTAAACGACAAGATAGGAGCCATCCAACGCGTTAAAGCTTCTGCAATTAAATACATAGCCGTTTGACATGAACGACGAGCCGCACTGTCATCTTTAGTGGTATATTGTCTGTCTTTAATGATGTCTAAATAGAAACCACCAAGCTCTGTTGTACAGAAATTCATGAGTTTATGTACAACCACATGAAATTCGTAATCGTTGTATGCTTTTTCTATGTCTTCTTGCAATTGTGCTGCTTGACCCACAACCCAGCGATCAAGAGCAACCATATCCTCTAACGCTACTGAATTTTCTTTTGGATCAAAACCATTTAAGTTAGCTAACAAGAAACGAGATGTGTTACGAATACGGCGGTAAGCATCTGCTTGACGGTTGAATATTTCATCAGATACGGTTATTTCTTGTGTGTAGTTCACTGACGCAACCCACAAACGTAAAATATCAGCACCTAATTTATTGGTGATTTGTGAAGGTGTGATCACGTTGCCTACCGATTTAGACATTTTGTGACCTTTTACATCAACGGTAAAACCGTGAGTAAGTACTTCTTTATAAGGTGCTTTACCGGTCATAGCCACTGAAGACATCATTGACGACATGAACCAACCACGATGTTGGTCAGAACCTTCTAAATACAAATCAGCAATACCGTCAAACTCTTCACGTGCAGCAATAACTGAAGCATGCGTTGTACCAGAGTCAAACCACACATCAAGTGTATCAGGCACTTTAACAAAGTCGTTCGCGTCATCACCAATCAATTCTCTGGCGTCTAGATCAAACCATGCTTGAATACCTGACTTCTCAACTTTAAGCGCCACTTCTTCAATTAATTCAATACTGCGAGGATGAAGAGCACCAGTATCTTTATGGATGAATAAAGCAATAGGAACGCCCCAGGTACGTTGACGAGAGATACACCAATCAGGTCGGCCTTCAACCATAGATTCAATTCTGCTTTGGCCCCAATCTGGGATCCATTTAGTTTGCGATATTTCACTTAATGAATCTTTACGTAAATCTTTGTTATCCATGCTGATAAACCATTGTGGCGTTGCACGGAAAATAATAGGTGTTTTATGTCTCCAACAATGAGGATATGAATGCTCCATTGCATGGTGATGTAATAAAGCACCTTTTTCAGTTAATACTTCAACAACTGAAGCATTCGCTTTAAATACATGTTGACCCGCGAATAATGGCGTATCTTCTAAATAAACACCGTTGGCTCCAACAGGATTATAAATTTCTAAATCGTATTGTTTACTTACATTGAAATCGTCAACACCATGGCCACCAGCCGTGTGTACACAACCCGTACCAGAGTCAGTAGTTACGTGGTCACCACAAACAACAGGTACTACAAGATCGTAAAATGGGTGTTGCAATTCAACTAAGTCTAAATCGTTACCTTTACAAAAACCTAGTGCGTGATATTTATCAATGCCAAAACGATCCATACACGACTGAACAAGGTCGGTCGCGATAATAAGGCGCTCTTTGCCTTGTTCTGTTTCACATTGAACTAAAGAGTATTCAACTTCAGGGTGAACAGATACAGCACGGTTAGCAGGAAGAGTCCACGGTGTTGTTGTCCATATAACAACACTGACTTTCCCTTCACCTTCATGATTTTCTGGATGAGAGAATTTATCTGCCACAGCCGTGTCATTCACGCTAAATTTCACGTCAATTGCTGGAGATTTTTTATCTTTATATTCTACTTCTGCTTCAGCCAAAGCTGAACCACAATCGGTACACCAATGCACTGGTTTGAAGCCTTGCTGTAAATGACCATTCTCAGCAACTTTACCTAGCGATCTAATGATGTTGGCTTCGGTGCCAAAATCCATCGTTAAATATGGTTTTTCCCAATCAGCAAATATACCTAAGCGCTTAAAGTCTTCACGCTGACCATTAACTTGCTTAATAGCGTATTCACGACATTTTTCGCGAAATTGTGCAGCAGTAACCTTATGTCCCGGCTTACCGACTTTTTTCTCTACCATTAATTCAATGGGTAAACCATGACAGTCCCAACCAGGTACAAAAGGAGAATTAAAATCAGAAAGTGTTTTAGACTTAACAATAATATCTTTTAATATTTTATTTACTGAGTGACCTAAATGAATATCACCATTTGCATATGGAGGACCATCATGCAGAATAAATGACTTTTTACCTTTTTTTGCTGCTCGAATTTTTCCGTATAAATCTTTAGAAGCCCATTCTTTTAGCATGTTAGGTTCACGGTTTGCCATATTTCCTTTCATAGGAAATGAAGTTGCTGGCAAATTCAGGGTATGCTTGTAATCACTCATTTAAATTATTATCCACTATTATCGTTGCTAACCAAGTTGGGTTAACGTCAAACTATATTATTACGATCTATTTATGCATTTAATCACTTGATATATAAGAGCGAGCTTCTTCACTATCAAGCTTAATTTGTGCTGTTAACGCAGAAATAGAATCAAATTTCATTTCTTTTCGTAGGTTTTTAAGTAAAACCACTTCAATTGTTTGTCCGTAAAGATCGGCATTAAAGTCAAATATATGTACTTCAAGCTGTTGTCTTATTCCTGAAACTGTAGGTCTTGAACCAATATTGGCAACACCAAAGTACTCATTTTCTACGGTTTTAATTTTAACGACATAGACTCCGTTTACTGGAGATACACGACGTTTTAATTTTACATTCGCTGTAGGAAAACCTATCTGTCTACCACGTTTATCACCATGAAAAACACGGCCAATAATCGAATAGGGCCTACCTAACATTTTTTCAGCTGCAGCTAAGTTATCAACTTCCAATGCTTGCCTAATTTCAGTGCTACTGATGCGACAATTTTCAATTTTATAACTTGCCGTATCAGAGACATGAAAATCAAACTGCTCTCCCGCCTTACGTAACATCTCATAGTTACCTTGACGGTTCTTTCCAAACCTAAAGTCATCACCAATGATTAAACCTTTAATGCCGAGTTTATTCACCAATAAATCATCAATAAAATTCTTCGCTGTTTGTTTTGCAAATTTATCGTTGAAGTTAACACAAATTAAGCGTTCAACTCCAAGTTCTTTAAGTAAAGTATATTTATCACGCAACCTGCACAAACGAGCAGGAGCTGTGTCAGGAGAAAAAAGCTCCTGAGGTTGTGGTTCAAAAACCATCACTGCAGCTACGCTGTTTTGAGATTTTGCTTGTTTAATTAAGGCCTTAATAACTTCTTTATGTCCTAAATGAACACCATCAAAATTACCTATTGTTAACACGCAGCCATGATCTTGTGATTGAATATTATGGATACCGCGTATTAACTGCATTTAAAAATAAACCTTAAAATTAAAACTTTTAAACAAACTTTAGACAATTACGTAATAAAAACCATCAAATTATATATCACTACACAATAAGAATCAGCACTTGAACGCAATTTCATCAAAATTTATTTACACATACTTTTGAACTTTAAAATCATGCAAGCGAATTCCTAATAAAGCAATCGAAACAAAATAGCTCATAACACCCAAACCAATGCAAGTAAGTAACTTTATTAACTGCTCGGAAAAGGACATATTTAGCCATACAGGAAAATCAGGTGAAACATAATAAACCACACAAGCCATAACGCCTGCAGATATTACTACTCTTGCCATAAACCATAGCGCATCAGAGGTTAGGGAATATACGCCACCTTTTTTTAGCCCTTGATAAAGCATAAAAGCATTTAATGTTGCCGACATAGTGGTTGCAATTGCTAAACCCACGTAACCAAAAAATGGGGCCAGCATTAAATTAAACGCCATATTAGCAACCATCGCTTTAATACCAATTTTCACAGGCGTTTTAGTATCCTGTCGAGAGTAGTAAGCTGGAGCTAACACTTTAATAAACATAAAACTTATTAAACCTGACAAATAGGCGAAGAGTGCATATGACACATTAAGTACTGTTTGCTCGGTAAATTCGCCGCGCATAAATAAAATCATTACAATCGGCTGAGCTAACACAACTAATCCAGCCAATGCCGGCCAACCGAATAGCGATACAATTTTGAGCCCCCAAGTAACGGTATCACTAAACTCTTTATCATTTTGTTTAGCATGCAATTTTGACAAGCTAGGTAATATTACGGTCGCAATACCAATACCAAATAAGCCAAGTGGAAATTCTAGCAGCCGATCAGCATAATAAAGCCAACTTATTGAACCAGTAACCAAAATACTGGCAATTAAAGTATCTAATAATAAATTTATTTGAGTGACCGAAACGCCGAATAAAGCAGGTACGATCAATTTACGTATCTTAGTTACACCTTCAGCATGCCAAGCCCATTGAGGCTTAACAAGCGCTCCAGCTTTGAGTAAAAATGGGATTTGAAAAGTAAACTGAACTACCCCTCCAATAAAAACCCCTAGCGCTAATGCGTAAGCAGGGTTTGGCATATAAGGCGATAAAAACAGTGCACTTGAAATTATACAAACATTCAACAGTACCGGCGTAAAAGACGATACAGCAAACTTACCTAACGTGTTGAGAATAGCCCCGGCTAATGCTGTAAAACTTACAAACCATAAATAGGGGAATGTTATTTTTAACAGGATTGACGCTAATTCAAACTGCTGCGCTTTAGGTCCGTCATTTAACCAATCAACAAACCAACCAAAACCAAACAAAATAACAAAAATAGGAGAACCAATAACACCAATAAGTGTAACTATAGTCACTAGCACACCTAATGTTCCTGACACTTGCGCTATAAGTTTTCTGGTTTCCTCGCCTACCTTGTCACCGTCTTTCGCATGATATTCACTTAAAACAGGGACAAAGGCTTGTGCAAAAGCACCCTCAGCAAACAATCTACGTAAAAAATTGGGTATTTTATTAGCAAAGAAAAACACATCTGCTGCAACACCTGCCCCCATAACATTAGCAATAACAACATCACGTACTAAACCTAATACACGAGAAATAAGCGTCATTACACTAACAATTAAACCTGATTTAATGAGTTTCTTACTCAAAGTAACTTTCCTTCCCTTCTTTCACTTACTTTTTACTAAAAAAAATGAGATAATCGGCTATTATGCTAGCTTTTGATTAGCATAAACAAGTAATTAAATTTATTTAAGAAAGTGTTTGATTAAAACGTTACCTAAAAACAACGCTATATCATCTTTATCTCATTCTATTTTACCTTTAATGTTAAATTTAAAGGTAAAAACGTTTGACAAATCACTTTAAAAAAGGCATATTTCGTCGCCTTAAATTTAGGCTATATTTATTCAATTTTAGGAGTTCACCTTGGCTAACTCAAAGTCTGCTAAGAAGCGCGCAGTACAATCTGAAAAGCGCCGTCAACACAATGCAAGCCGTCGCTCTATGATGCGCACATTACTTAAGAAAGTATTGGGTGCTATCGAAGCCGGTGACAAAGAAACAGCAACTAAAGAATTTGCAGCTGCAACACCGATCTTAGATCGTTATGCAAGCAAAGGTCTTATTCACAAAAATAAAGCTGCACGTAGCAAGAGCCGTTTAAACGCTGCTATCAAAGCACTTTAATTTTGTATCGAGATTGAAAAACCGGCTTCTGCCGGTTTTTTTTTGTCTATTTTATACCAACCCCTTGCGCTAACCACTTTAATTTCTTAGTCTTTTAACGATGTTATAACAAGGCTATTAAAATGAAACGATTAAGCAAAGTTGTATTAAGTGTTGTCGCCGCTATTTTTATTCAAGGTTGTGACGATAAAAACAATCTAGATGTTCTTCCTTCTCCAACACTTATTCCTGAATTCCAATCTCGATTAGATATTTACCAAGAAGTAGAACTTACGGCTGATTTGAGTCACTTAAGTAATAATCAAAAACAAATGCTAAGTTTGCTTATTGAAGCCTCAGCAATAGCCGATGATATTTTCTGGTTACAAGCATTTGGTCAAAACAAAGAAACCTTCTTACCATCAATAAAAGATGAACAGGTCAGAAAGTTTGCTGATATAAACTATGGCCCGTGGGATCGCCTTAATGGTGACAAAGTATTTTTAACTGGTTTTCCTGATAAATCTCACGGTGCAGAGTTTTACCCTAGTGATATGAGTAAAGATGAATTTAATAAAGCTGATTTACATGATAAAAAAGGCTTATATTCACTTGTTCAGCGTAATGACCGAGGTCAGTTAGAAAACATAGCCTATTCAGAAGTCTATTCAGATCATATCAACCGCATTGCCGTTATATTAGAAAAGGCATCAACACTGGCCGATAACAAAAATTTCTCTAATTATTTAAACATGCGAGCAAAAGCTATCAGGACTGATGAATTTCAGTCATCTGACTTCGCTTGGATGGATATGAAAGACAACCCAATTGATGTGGTGATAGGGCCAATAGAAACTTACGAAGATCAACTTTTTGGTTATCGTTCAGCATTCGAGTCTTATGTACTTATTAAAGACTTAACATGGAGTAAGAAATTAGCGAAATATGCTAAATATCTTCCTCTACTGCAAAAAGATCTTCCTGTTGCACGAAAATACAAAAAAGAAGTTCCTGGATCAGATGCAGACATTAACGCTTATGATGTTATTTATTACGCTGGACACGCTAATGCGGGTAGTAAAACAATCGCCATTAATTTACCTAACGATGAAGAAGTACAGCTTAAAAAAGGCACTCGCCGGTTACAACTTAAAAATGCTATGCGCGCCAAGTTTGACGCTATTATGCGACCGATTGCCGATACATTGATCATTCCAGAACAAAGAAAGTATGTAACATTTAACGCTTTCTTTGGTAATACCATGTTTCATGAAATAGCCCATGGATTAGGTATTAAAAATACCATAAATAACAAAGGCACGGTGCGACAAGCCTTAAAAGAACACGCGTCCGCACTCGAAGAAGGAAAAGCTGATGTTCTAGGGCTTTACATGATCAAACAATTACTCAAAAAAGGCGTGATTAGCGAAGGTAAGTTGCAAGAATACTATACAACCTTTTTAGCGGGTATTTTTCGTTCGGTAAGGTTTGGAGCAAGTTCTGCACACGGTAAAGCAAACATGGTTCGTTTTAATTATTTTGAAAAAGCAGGAGCATTTTCTCAAAATGAGGATGGCTTATATAAAATTGATACCAACAAAATGACTCAAGCAATAAATTCATTATCTGAGCTTATTCTCACACTACAAGGAAATGGCGATTATGAAGGTGTTGATAAGTTAGTTAAAGAAAGCGGCATTATAAGTGAGTCTTTAGCGACAAGTTTAGATACTCTGAAAAAAGCGGATATTCCCGTAGATATTACCTTTAAACAAGGAAAGCAAGTGCTAGGTCTGTAATATAATCAACCTGAAGTTTGGATAAACGTTCTAAAAGAAACAACTTAAAAGACATAACAATTCAATAACTTATGAAGTACATAAACCTATGAAAAAGTTTGATTTTATTATTGTTGGTGGAGGCTCTTCTGGCTGTGTGTTAGCCAATCGATTATCTGAATGTGGAAAGTACACAGTGTGCTTGATTGAAGCTGGTCCCAAAGATAAGCATTGGTCAATTCATTTACCCTTGGGAGTCGTTCAACTCATGGGAAATAAAGTGCTCAACTGGCTTTATCACTCTAAAAAAGAGCCCACACTCAATAATCGTCAAGTATTAAACCCCAGAGGAAAAACTCTCGGCGGTAGTAGCTCTATTAATGCAATGCTATACGTTAGAGGTCAAAAGGAAGATTACGACCACTGGGCAAGCTTAGGTAATGACGGTTGGGCATATGAAGATGTATTACCCTACTTTAAAAGCACCCAATACCAAGAACGCGGAGAGTCTGATTTTCATGGCGGAAAAGGCGAACTAAATGTTGCTGATTCACGGGCAAAACCCAAAATTCATTATCAGTTTCTAGAGTCATTACAAAACTTAGGTTATAAATCCAATCACGACTTTAATGGTGAATCTCAGGAAGGTGTTGGCTTTTACCAAGTAACACAAAAAGACGGACTACGTTGTAGCGCCGCCAAAGCATTTATATCCCCCATTAAACAACGTTCAAATTTAACCGTATTAACGGATATCCAAGTAACAAAAATACTTATTAAGAACAACGCAGCTGTGGGAGTTGAATATAGCCAGAAAGGAAAAACGTCCCAACTGTTTGCCAACAACGAAGTATTACTTAGTGCCGGAGCATTTAATTCTCCACAACTTCTGATGTTATCGGGTATAGGCCCTAAAGATGAACTTGATAAACACAATATACAAATTCATAAAGAACTACCGGGCGTAGGTAAAAACCTTCAAGATCATATTGATATTTTAACAGTATCACATCATAAATTTGAGCAGCTACTCGCATATCGTCCCAAAGCCCTTTGGTGGATGTTTAAAGAAACATGTAAATTTTTAGCAAATCGAACAGGGATGCTAACTTCTGTTGTTGCCGAGTCAGGGGGATTTATTAAATCTTCATCAGAACAAAACCGACCCGATTTACAACTTCACTTTATACCTGCAACCATGGACAACCATGGACAAAATTGGCGTATGATGTGTAACTACGGGGTATCACTGCACGCTTGTTTGTTACGCCCTAAAAGCCGAGGAACAGTCAAACTTAACAATAAGAATATAACCAGCCCCCCCAATATTCATCTTAATATGTTATCTCATCAGGACGATAAAAATATTATGATTGAAGCAGTGAAAATAACTCGAAAAATCCTGCAAGCTAGCCCGTTAAATATCAACGCCAATAATGAGATATTCCCTGGAGAAGAAAGTCAGTCTGATGAAGAAATCCTGTCGTTTATCAAAAACAAAGCAAATACAATTTACCACCCTGTAGGTACTTGTAAAATGGGGAGTGATGATATGGCTGTTGTAGATAGTGAGCTCAAAGTACATGGTATTGATAATTTACGCGTTGTCGACTGCTCCATTATGCCAACCATTATAAGTGGGAACACCAATGCTCCGGCGATAATGATTGCCGCAAAAATAAGTGATGTGATATTAAAAAGGTATAACTAACTAACAATCAAATTTAAACGATGTGAAATGTAATTTATAATTAGGAGGTCATATATAACAACTCTCTATATTAAAGATTATATGACGATGAAAAAACTCACCTCCTATTTATTCTTACTACTGTGTGTATTTAGTTTTAATGCTTTTTCAGAACAAGCTCCAGACTGGAAGCTTTATACCCAAGACAAACAAACGATTGCATCATCAGATTTTAAAGGTCAGCCAGTAATCCTTCATTTTTGGGCAACTTGGTGCCCATATTGTAAAAAGTTGCAACCCAAATTAGTTGAACTAGCAGAAAAATATAAATCGTCTGATGTTAAGCTCGCCGCTATTAGCTTTAATGAAGATGAAGGAGTAAACCCTCAGCAATCTATTACTAAAAGAGGTTTTAGCTTTAAAACGGCAGTTAATGGCGACAATGTCGCTAATGTTTACGGCGTTATAGGTACTCCAACAACATTTTTTATTAATCGTACCGGCAAAATAATTTTTAAGTCCACAAGTTCCGACATTAATGACCCACGATTAGAATTAGCCATGAAAGAAATTATTAAATAATGATCAAAAGCCCCTTATACGCATAAAAAAAGGAAGCCGAGGCTTCCTTTCTATTATTTATTAATGAAAACTTAGAATGAAAAATGTTCTTCATCTAATTCCATCATACTTCTAGCGCCATTTTCAAGACATGCTGCATGTCCATTAGCTCTAGGAAGAATACGTTGTATGTAAAAACGTGCTGTTTTTATTTTCGCTTCGTAAAAATCTTTTTCTTCAGCGCCATTAGCTAGAGCATCAATAGAAACTTTAGCCATTTTAGCCCAGAAATAAGCAAGAGTGATGTAACCCGCATACATTAAGTAATCAACTGAAGCTGCACCTACTTCATCAGGGTTTTTCATTGCTTTAGCACCAATAGTTTGTGTCATGTCTTGCCATTGGCCAGCATAACCCATGATTGGTTTAATGAATTCAGCCATGCCTTCCGTCGCCATGCTCGATTGACAGAAAGCAGCCACTTCACCAGCGAATGGTTTAAGGATTTCACCTTTAGAACCAAGAATTTTACGCGCTAATAAATCTAATGCTTGAATACCCGTTGTACCTTCGTATAAACAACTGATTTTAGTATCACGCATTAATTGTTCCATGCCCCATTCTTTAATGAAGCCATGACCACCTAATACTTGAATACCATGGCTTGTACATTCCAAACCAGTTTCAGTTAAAAATGCTTTTGCGATAGGAGTTAATAATGCTAATTTAGCGCCAGAAATAGCTTTCTCTTCTTCATCTGTTGATGCATGTTCAATATCAACTAGCTGAGCTAAATACCCAACTAATGCTCTACCACCTTCGGCAATAGACTTTTGAGTTAATAACATACGGCGTACGTCTGGGTGAACAATAATTGGATCAGCAGGGCCATCAGGGTTTTTAACACCACTGATTGAACGCATTTGTAAACGATCTTTTGCGTAAGCAAGTGCGCCTTGGAAAGAAGCTTCAGCAGCAGCGGCACCTTCGTTTGAAACACCTAAACGAGCAGCATTCATAAAGGTAAACATACAGTTTAACCCTTTATTGATTGAACCAATTAAGTAACCTTTAGCACCATCAAAGTTAATAACACAAGTCGCGTTAGCGTTAATCCCCATTTTATGCTCAATTGATCCACACGTTACCGCATTACGATCGCCTACAGAGCCGTCATCATTCACGTTAAATTTAGGAACAATGAAAAGAGAAATACCTTTACTGCCTTCTGGAGAACCAGGGATTCGTGCGATAACAATATGAACAATATTATCTGAAAGATCATGTTCACCAGCCGAAATGAATATTTTAGTACCCGTTAAAGAGTAACTACCATCGTCATTTAATTCAGCTTTTGTTCTCAACATGCCTAAATCAGTACCACAATGAGGTTCTGTTAAACACATAGTACCTGTCCAAGTACCTTCAACTAACTTAGGCATGAACAATTCTTTTTGTTGATCTGTTCCGTGAGCTTCAACCGTTGCTAATGCACCGTGACTGAGTCCTGGGTACATTGCAAAACTGTGATTCGCTGCAGACATCATTTCGCCAATAGTCGTATTTAACGAGTGAGGTAAACCCTGACCGCCAAATTCTACGCCTTGAGATAATGTTGGCCAGCCGCCTTCTACATATTGCTTGTACGCATCTTTAAACCCGTCAGGTGTTGTTACATCGCCATCTGTCCATGTACAACCTTGTTCATCGCCTATCTGGTTGATAGGAGCAATAACTTGCTCTGTAAACTTAGCCGCCTCTCCAAGAATGGCATCTACCATATCTGGTGTTGCATCTTCATAACCTAGTTTTTGGTAATGAGTTTCACTATCAAGTAGTTCTTGCATAACAAATTTCATGTCACGTAGCGGTGCTTTATATTCAGGCATTATTATCTCCAAAACGTTAAATAATTGTGGGTCGACTAGTGGTCAGACCTCTTACTACCTATTATTTAACCATGTTATTAACATTAATGAAAGTAGAAAAATTTAGCTTTACTATTTTATTGATATACAGACGTTTGAATTTTTAAACCCATTTACGGGGTAGTTCGTCGAATAAATACAGAGTTTTCTTGAAGATAGTTATCGCGATAATTATGATAAATATGTACATCACTTAAAATAAACACCATTAATAAGGAAGATGATGAAATATAATATTATTACGCCGATCATTTTATCCGCATGTATTACGATAACAGGTTGTCAATCAACTGAAGAAACCGTAAACACTGTGACGACAGAGCAAGCAATGCAGAAAAGTAATCCTTTTTTCTCTCCATTTGACACGCCGTACGGCATGCCCCCCTTTGAAAAAATTAAGCAATCTGACTATTTGCCTGCTTTTTATTACGGAATAGAAGGGAACAAAAAAGAAATACTCTCAATTGCCAACAGTAAAATGGAACCTACTTTCGAAAATACGATTGTTGCAATGGAAAAGTCAGGTGAGTTTTTAAATACTGTAGCCAATGTTTTTTATGGTTTAACAGGATCAATGTCTGACGACAAAATGCGTGCGATTGCTAAAGAGATATCCCCTAAGCTTTCTGCTCTCAGTGACGATATTTCTTTAAATGAAAACCTTTTTAATCGTGTTAAAGAAATTTATAAAAATAAAGACTCTCTTAACCTCCGTGTTGATCAATTAACTTTACTAGAAAAAACCTATAAAGGTTTTGTTCGTGGCGGCGCGAACTTATCAAATAGTGATAAAGATATTCTTCGCTCACTTAACGAGAAACTAAGCACACTTAGCTTAACATTTGGTGAAAACTTATTAGCAGAAACAAACAGTTTCGAAATGCTTATCGACAACAAAGCTGATTTAGCAGGGCTACCCGACGATATTATTGCAGCAGCATTTGAATCGGCTAAAGCTAAAGATTACGAAGGAAAGTGGTTATTTACAACACATAGACCCAGTAAAAACCCATTCTTAACTTATTCTGACAATCGTGAATTAAGAGAAAAACTTTATAAAGGTTACACCATGCGTGGTCATAACGACAACGACAACAACAACCTTGATATTGCGGCAGAAATGGCCAGTTTACGTTACCAAAAAGCACAGCTATTGGGATATGAAACACACGCTCATTTTGTTCTTGAAAATGCCACCGCGAAAACACCTGATAACGTATTTAAACTGCTAAATAAAATATGGCCGCCAGCATTACAAAGAGCCAAAGATGAAGCAGCTGATATGCAAAAAATGATTGATGCTGAAGGTGGTAAATTTTCTTTAGCTGCTTGGGATTGGTGGTATTACGCTGAAAAAATTAGAAAAGAACGCTACGATATTGACTCAGCAGAAACTAAACCTTATTTCTCTTTAGAAGCAACACAACTAGGCGTATTTTATACTGCTGAGAAGCTTTGGGGCGTTACTTTCAAAGAACGCTTTGATTTACCTAAATACCATGAAGAAGTCAGAACTTATGAAGTAAATGATAAAGACGGCAGTTTTATTGGTATATACATGACAGACCATTACGTAAGAGAAAGTAAACGTGGCGGTGCATGGATGAGTAGTTTTAGAAAACAACACAAAATGACAGGCGAGAATGTTACTCCTATTATTTACAACGTATTAAACTACCCTCGCCCAGTTGGTGACCAACCAACACTTCTTACCTTTGATCAAGCTTCGACCTTATTTCATGAATTTGGCCATGCTATCCAAGGTTTATTATCTGACGGTTATTACCGTTCTCAAACGGGTACCGCATTACCTAGAGATTACGTTGAATATCCGTCGCAGGTAATGGAAAACTGGATGACAGAACCTGAAGTATTAGCTAACTTTGCGAAGCATTATCAAACAGGTGAAGTTATCCCTAAAAGCTTAGTCGATAAAATTCAAGCTTCTGGTAAGTTCAACCAAGGTTTTGGTACTACCGAATATTTGGCTGCTGCATTGTTGGATATGAGCTGGCACTCACTTAAAACAGCAGATAAACAAAATGCTAAACAGTTTGAAGCAAATGTAATAAAAGAGATTGGATTAATCAAAGAGATCTCTCCTCGATACCGCACAGGATATTATTCACACATCTTTGCAGGTGGATACTCCGCAGGTTATTACGGTTACATTTGGTCAAATATTTATGATGCTGATACATGGTTAGCTTTTAAAGAAAATGGCATCTTTGATCAAAAAACAGCTGAACTATACAGAGAACATGTATTAGAACCTGGCGGAACTGAAGATCCTACTATTATGTATCGTCGATTTAGAGGGCAAGATCCAAAAGTAGAACCACTATTAGAAAGACGTGGTTTATTAAAAAAATAATACTTTAAAATTATTTTTCCTAAAAACTAAAAAAGGCTATTAGATCATTAATCTAATAGCCTTTTTATTATAAATTTGTACTATTCAGTGGTTAGATAACTCACCACAGAGAACATCGAAACACTGCGCTACACCGAAAAATTAAAGCGCTATATTTTTCTCTGTGTTCTCTGTGACCTCTGTGGTACGCTCTGTTTTTTTAGCTGAATAGTTACATATTTTTCGACGTAAATTATTGTACGCTATTTGGATGATAAGCCGATTGCTCAAAATATGAGAATACCGTTTCAAATGCACTTTCTTGATATTGTCTTAACCCAGTATCTCTGAAATCAATATCAACTTGGCTTTTTGCCAATGACTTTTTAATTTCGCTACCCGAAATTATTTCAACAGACAAATCAGCAATTAATTGTATTGCTGCTTCAAGCTTAAAGCCAACAGGACCGCCTGAAAACTTACCTTTTAGTGCGCGTCCACGTATAACGACTTTATCAACTTTATAATCAGTCATTAACTTTGCAAAGGTAAATTGAAAATGCCTAACTTGCTCTGCATCACCTGCATCCACTAAGGATACTTTTTGAACACGTACTTGAGGAATGTCGTATAAACCATTCTCTCTAGACATAATACACACTACCGCGTCATTACCTTTTAACTCTACACCACATATTTTCATGTAAAAACCTCATTTAACTAATGGACGTATTATAAAACACTTTTCAGTTAAAGGTTGTTAGAAACGAAAAAAAAGAGAACATCTTTACGACATTCTCTTTTTGGGTCTATTTATTGTGTATGATCTTAATATAAATATTTAGCTAAATTAAGCTTTATCGCTATCACTTACTGAGGTAGATAACACATCAAACTCTGATAATTCTGAAATTTGTTGCTTCATATTTTCTTCAAGATTATCAATTTTACTTAATGATTCGCATAATCCGTGAGCACGTTTTTCAATTTCAGCGCCTCTCATTTCCATTTCATGGCCAATTCGTTCGCCGAAATTTTCCATGCGTGTTTCAAAAGCGTCCATATCACCACCTGAAAATAATAACTCTTGTCCAACCGCAATCATCAAGCTTCCAATTGAATTTTGCACTGTTTCTTCAACTGCCGCTTCAATTCGTTGTTCAAAGTCTTCACCAAAAAATTCATCTCCTGAAAAGCCATTTTCATCAAAGTGAATTGTTTTGTTGGCGGCAAAGCTTTCATCTATCTCGTTACTGATTTCACTAAAATGCTGTGATAAATCTTTACCTAAGTTATTTCCTTCGCCTAATAATTCGCTAAAAGCCAAATTTACACCGTCTGAAGCTAATGCTAATGCATCTGTCGCTAATTCTTTTGTTTGCGGAATTAACGCTCGAATATCATTTGAATATTGGCTAACCAATGACTGCTGACTTGAAGTTAATGAGATTTCATCTCCATCTACAATCAATGTAGAATTATCGACTATCTTATACAAATGATTGTCGTTTTTTAAAAACTCAATTTCTGACTGACTAATTCGCACACCACCATTTACTTCTACGTTACAAGAATCGCTAGAAAATGATGAGTCGTGTGCCAATGTACTTGTACTAACTAAAATTAACGCCGCTAATAATGTTTTCATGTGAAACCTCGGTAAGTCATTTGTTTATGCTATTTAACATATACAATACAAAAGCGGTGCCAACAATAAAAAGACATATATAACAAAGTGTTAAGTATTTATGATTAAAATAGGAAGATTAGGGGAATTAATTAGTGGTTGATTTAACTAAAAAGTGGTTAATTTAATAAAATTAAATTGCAGACATAAAAAAAGGCAAGATAACTTGCCTTTTGAACACTTTGTTTTAACCGTATCAGTGTACGGTCAAAAAATTATAGTGCTTGGATGTTTTCTGCTTGAGGACCTTTTTGTCCTTGAGTAACAGTAAACTGTACTTTTTGACCTTCAGCAAGAGTTTTAAAACCGTCGCCTTGGATTGCACTGAAGTGAGCAAATACGTCTGGACCAGATTCTTGCTCGATAAAGCCAAAACCTTTAGATTCGTTAAACCATTTTACTGTACCAGTAGTAGTAGACATAATAATATCCTATTCATTTTTTTGAGTAATTTTGTTGCTCTAATATTAGAGCGGTGTTGCAGGAAGTTTTGCTATTACTTATTAAACAGGACGAGCTACTAAATATAACATCGAAACGGCGTACATAAATATAGGTTTTACTTTCAAGCTGGCTACATTCTATATGATTAATACGTTTAGTCAAGTGCTTTCAGCTTTCAAATCAACACTACAGTATGTTTATCTTATTAACCGGAGTTCAGCTAAATTAAACCTTAACTTTAGTTTTATTATTTGTGTCTCTACTTTTTTTAATTAAATCAACACTGACATCATAATTTTTATTTTTTACCAGTCGGTCATATAGAAGTACATTCACCGATGCGGCCAAATTCATGCAGCCTATAGTAGGTACGTATACAACAGCATGTGATTTATCAATAACGTCTTGTGGAATACTCCCATCCTCTGGACCAAAAATATACAGCGCATTTTCAGGATGCTGGAACTCAGGTAAAGGTATAGCCCCTTCAACTAAATCGACACAAATAATACTCACATCCTTTGCAAAAGCGTCTTCAATACCTTCTAAACCAATTAAAGGAATTTTATCTTTAAGGTTTTTAGTATCGGTATTAAATTTTGCTGCATTCGCATACCTTTTACCGGTGTAGTAAATGCTATTTGCTTGATAACATCCTGCGGCTCTAAGGACAGCCCCAACATTTGAAGGACTTTTAGGGTTAATTAAGCCTATATTAACCTGTTGTTCGTTTACAATATTTTCATTCATATTTAAATTACTCATTTTTTATAAGCGTAATTTACTATGCTCGAAACAAATAGCACGACTTTTATTAAGTTTATTCCTAAATGAGAAGATGAAAGCCATGAGTTCTATAGTGTATTTCTATATAAAACCCCCTATAATCAACCGATAAACATTAAGTTAGGTTTATGCCAACAAACCAATTACATTAATAAGATTTTAAGGATTTAATCGTGAAAAAATTAGCTGCTCTAGTTCTAGTACTTTTACTCTTTTCTGGTGGAGCCTTATGGTTCCTAGCCAGTGGTCAACTGAACGACTTTATTAAAGTACAAATTGAAACACATGGAAGTAAAATAACTAGCCAACAGGTTATCGTTAAATCAGTTGAAATGAAGCTAGCTGAAGGTGCTGGTATCATTAATGGTTTTAGTTTAAGTAATCCTAAACAGTATAAATACAAAAACGCATTTTCATTCGAAACTATTGTGCTTGATATTAATATAAAAAGCTTAACTGAAGATCCTATCGTAATTGATGAAATCACGATTAACAATCCTCAGGCCTTTGTTGAGCTAACACAGGGTGGCAAAGCTAATTTAAAAGAAATATTAGATGAGATAGAGAAAAACCTACCTAAAAGTGATGAAGCTGTTAAAGAAAGTGAATCGTCTAAAGAGCCTAATATTAGGGTCACTAAGTTAACGTTAGCTAAAACAAGCTTATCGTTAGATTTATCTGCCTTAGGAAATAATGAACATCAACTTGTTTTACGTGATATTCATCTGAGCAATATCGGCGGAGATGCTGGGCTACCTGCGAGCCAACTTGGCGCACTAATAGCGAAAGAAGCTTTATCGTCTATCTGGTCGCAAGCTAAAAAAGAGCAGAAGAAGAAAATAAAAGATAAAATCACCAATAAAATTAAAGAGAAAGCATTAGATAAACTGAATAGCTTATTCAATTAAAGGCTCTTGAAAATAGGTTAACTGTGATATAAATTAAACAGTTACCTATCTTATAAAACATTGTAAGATGAGGTTCTGTTAGATTTTATATGTGGACTAGCGAAAAAGACCAATATGAAGTTCAACTAGCCTCAGACGATAAGAAAATAAAAAGGATTAAAATATGTCTTATTCGCGTAATTTATTGACCACCTTCTTTGGCGTTTTTGCATTAATAGCAGCATCGTCAAGTACGGCAACTGAATTCGAAATCACGCCTTATTTAGGAAAGATGTATGCTTCGGATCTTACCAATACAGTTACTAATCAAGATATATCGGTAGATAGTGCTACTCACTTTGGTTTAGGGTTCGCTTGGCAAGATACGCCAAATGGACAAGGGCAAATACTTCTCAATTACGTCAGCCACGATTTTGTTGTTGATGAAGACAGTAACTCTCAATCTATCGATACTTTATATGCACACTTTAATGGCATTGCTCAATTTAGACAACAACACTACGTAACAACGGTTTCAGTTGGCTTTGGTTTAGCTCGTTTTTCAAGTGATGGCGGTAATGAAGTAGCACCTTCATTTAGTGCTGCTATTGGCACAAGATATGAAATATCAAATGTTGCGTCAATTGTGACTGAACTACGTGGCTACGCAAGCTTAATGAAAGACGGCGATACACTATTTTGTAACAGCGAAGTATGCGCCCCTCAATACAACGACACCCTTTGGGTTGACACTTCAATCTCGGTCGGTTTTGCGTACAAATTCTAACGCTGACTCCCCGAAATATAATCCGAAATAAAAGCCGAAATAAAAGCTGAAATATCGGTAACCAAGCTTTGTTCAGGTCGTTCTACAATACGACCTATTTCCTTCCCCTCAAGTTTAACTATGAAGGTTGGCGTGTATTTAACCTTATTACTTTCACCTAATTCCTTTGGGTCTGACTTATACATATCTAAAGCAATAAGTTGATAACTGACTTTGTTAGTCTCTTGTAAAATGCGTAATACTTTTGGCACTTCTCTTTGGCTATCATGACACCAAGTACCAAAAAATATATCTAAATGCAGCCCTGCTGGCCACTGTTCAATTATTGTTTTATCGGTTTCAGAGATATGGTATTCATTAAAGTTATCCTGAAAAATCTGGTGATTAGCGACTAATACTTCTTTCGATGTTTCACCTATTAACGGTATTTCCTGATGTGAAGAACAAGAAAGTACACTAAAACTCAGGGGAATAATTAACCTCAGCTTCGGATAAGACAATTTGCCCAATAACGCTATTTTAATGCTTTTCGGCGTTATTTTTACTCCCAATAGCCAGCTATTGGAGAGTAAAAATGCCTTGATAATCAATAAAATTCCGTCACTGGAAGTAAGAAATAATTTTACCCTTTAATTTCAAGACATTACAAAAACCTTATCCAAACCTCAGGTTAATTAATAAGATGGGTTTAATAAGTTGTTTCAAAAAAATGGCCTTTTGGATAAATCAAAAGGCCATCATAAAGGATTATTTTTCTTTTAAAAACCAGCTAATGTTTTTTCAATTCATTAGCTTTTAACAACATTTGTTTACTTTCTTTCATAAACTCTCCAGCATAATCACCAAACCAGTCTGATACTTGATTAAACATGTTTACAAAAGAATCTTTATCTCCCATTTCAACATCTTCAAGTAATTCCAAAAACCTAAAGGCAAAACGCTTCATCATCGCTATGTTGTCAGTGTTAGAAAAAATAATATCACTATATAGCACAGGGTCTTGCGCAAATAAACGTCCGACCATAATTAGCTCTAAACGATAAATGGGTGAACTCATTTCAACCAGTTGCGATATATCAGCACCTTCTGTCATTAAATGATAACCATAAGCAATAGTAGAAAAATGACGCATAACTTGCACCATCGACATAGCTTGGTCATGAGCAGCAGCATCTACTTCGTAGATTTTTGCCCCCCATATTTTAAATTGCTCAAGTAACCATGCATATTGTTCAGGGTTTCGTCCTTCACACGCAATAATTGTTTGTTTAATCAACCCTGTAACATCTGGACCAAACATCGGATGTAAACCGACTACAGGCCCATTATGGACTTTCATCATTTCAAATAATGGTGATTCTTTTATACTGGTAACGTCTGCCAAAATACAATCTTCTGGAAGTTCATTAAGACGTTGTATAATCATCCCTGTTAATCGAATAGGCACAGCAACTATAACAGCACTAGCATCATGTAATATATTCTGGCTGTTTGGCCAATCTTCTTGCTCAAGCACTTCAACTTTATATTCAGAGCGCTCTAACAAGTCGACAAATATTTTACCTAACTGCCCTTTACCACCAATAACTACAATTTTTTTACAGTGTGGATTAACACACAAGTAGCCACTTGCATCCTGGCTAACATAAGAGTCACTCATTAAGCGTCGTAATACGTCTTCAATAACGTCAGGGTTTAACCCGGCATCTTGCGCTTGTTGTCGACGAGTAGAAAGCAATGCGTCTTCTCGCTCAGGCGCATAAATAGGCATACCTACTTCACTTTTTAGCTCGCCTACTTTAGTGGTAATTGCACGACGCTTTTTTAGTAAATCAACCAATTGACTATCAATGTCATCAATTTCATTACGTAGTGTAATGAGCTTTTGATCAAATGTATCTTTATCCATTAAATTCTCATTAGGGCAATTATCAGCTTTTTATTCAGAAATTCGGTTCTTAAGTGCTACTTGCAACTTAGCTTCTGCTGAAGATATTAACTCTTTAGTGGTAGCTAAATTAATACAAGCGTCAGTAACCGAAACACCATAAGCACGATCTGCTTTAGGAATACTATCACTTTGATTGCCAGCATTAAGGTTACTTTCTAACATAATACCAATAATTGATTTATTACCATCTACAATTTGGTCAAAAACATCATTGGCTACAATAGGCTGACGAGTGTAATCTTTATTTGAATTACCATGAGAACAGTCTACTACAATACCGGCCTCTAACCCTTGTTTAGCTAAGTCTTGTTCACAAGTTAAAACATCGGCAGCACCATAATTTGGCTCTTTACCACCACGTAAAATCACATGGCCGTCAGGGTTACCTGAAGTTTTAATTAAAGCAACTTGCCCTTGTTTATTAATTCCCATAAAACGATGAGATGAAGCTGCAGATTGTAATGCATTAATTGCTACGCCTAAACTACCATTTGTGCCATTTTTAAAACCAATTGGCATTGATAAACCTGACGCCATTTCACGGTGAGTTTGCGACTCTGTAGTACGTGCACCAATAGCAGACCAACTAAATAATTCAGCTAAATATTGTGGGCTAATAGGATCAAGAGCCTCAGTTGCTAATGGTAAACCTAATTCTGTTAGGTAAATTAATAACTCTCTTGCTTTCCTTAAACCGGCTTCTACATCAAAAGAACCATCCATATGCGGGTCGTTAATTAAGCCCTTCCAACCAACCGTTGTTCTTGGTTTTTCAAAGTACACTCTCATCACAATATATAAAGTGTCTTTATGTTGTTCGTGTAACTTTTTAAGCTCTCGCGCGTACTCTTTAGCTGCGTCTATGTCATGTACAGAACATGGGCCACTTATCACTAATAATCGGCTGTCTTTTTTATGAATAATGTCAGAAATAACATGTCTAGCTTCTTGTACAAATACTCGTCCAGATTCAGGTAAAGGTAACTCATCTCGTAAATCTTGAGGAGTGATTAATACTTCTTCTGCGTTTACATGAATATCATTTAAGCGACTTTTCTTAACTTCTGGGGTATTTAATTGCGACATTGTACTGGTTCCATCATTTAATTTAAGTTGGAATAAATTACTAAGCTACGTGTAATATTTGATTTTTAAGTAAAAATTAACAACTTGGTTAACTAAACTAACTACAAAACGACAAGTGTAAACTTTTATTTACTCAATTTGTATCGAATATGTTACACGCATTTTTTACCTTCGTATATAGAATAGACATAAAAAAAGCGCCTTAGGCGCTTTTTTTTTATCAATTGTTTCTTTTTATCCGTGAACAATCCGGTTATCAATTAAGTTATCAACAACGGCAGGATCTGCCAACGTTGAGGTATCCCCTAAGGTATCCAAGTCATTTTCAGCAATTTTACGTAAAATTCTCCGCATAATTTTACCCGAACGAGTTTTTGGTAAGCCTGGTGCATATTGAATATAGTCAGGCTTGGCGAATCGTCCTAATTCTTTTGCGACAAACTCTGTTAACTCTTTAAGTAGTTCATCTGACTCTGTGGCATTATTCATTAACGATACATAAGCATATACGCCCTGACCTTTAATTTCGTGTGGATAACCAACAACAG
>Ga0209396_1001008_pt1 | contig 32272 bp, 30 predicted proteins | sample GOMGulsemesocosm_6_FD_184638 | JGI IMG/M metagenome (GOLD analysis project Ga0209396, IMG submission 184638) | Methane-oxidizing microbial communities from mesocosms in the Gulf of Mexico - GOM8C Gulf of Mexico (SPAdes) (version 2) | ecosystem: Environmental > Aquatic > Marine > Cold seeps...
CCGAACTCACCAAGCTTGATGAAGTGATTGCCATTGTTAATGAAGAAGTTATTCTCGCCAGTGATGTGAATGCATTAACCAGCTCAGTAAAAGCCCGAGCAACAAAAGCAGGCCAAACCTTACCATCACAAGAGGTACTGACTCAGCAGGCATTAGATAAACTTATTATTGATAGTTTACAGCTGCAAATGGCAAAGAAAATGGGCATGCGTATTAGCAATGCTCAGCTTGAAGATACGTTAAATAATATTGCTAAAGGTAATAATCAAACTGTAGAACAACTGCGCCAAAGTGTCGTTGCAGATGGTGCTGATTTTAACGACTATAAAGAAGAAGTTCGTACCCAAATATTAACCAGCGAAGTACAGCGTATGCAAATGCGTCGTCGAATTACCATTTCCGATCAAGACGTTGATAACTTAATTGCAATAATTGATGAACAAGGACAAAAAAACCGACAATACCGTGTTAAACATATTATGCTCCGAGTACCTAACGAGGCAGACAATGCCACGATGGAAACACTACAAGCAAAAATTGCCGACATACAAACACAACTTAATGCGGGTGAATCATTCTCAGATCTTGCATTAGCACTTTCAGCTGGTCCAAAAGCGCTGGATGGTGGCGATTGGGGCTGGATGAATATCAATGAAATGCCGACATTATTTGCAGAAGCGGTAACGAATTCGAAAAAAGGCGATATCATAGGTCCAATTCGTAGTGGCGCCGGTTTACATATAATTAAAGTTGACGATATGCGTGGTGTAGAAACGGTATTGACCAAAGAAGTTAATGCACGCCATATCCTGATTAAGCCTTCAGTGATCTTAAGTGATGACAAAGCGCAATCATTACTCAATGAATACTTAACGCGTATTAAATCAGGCGACGCAGACTTTGCCGAGCTTGCTAAAGCCTATTCAGATGACACTGGCTCAGCAGTCAAAGGTGGTGAACTGGGTTGGGCAGATCCAAGTATCTATGTACCCGCATTCAAATTAGCACTGCAAGACTTGAAAAAAGGCGAAATTAGTCCGACATTTCGTTCTAGCCATGGCTGGCACATAGTGCAACTCCTTGATAGACGAACACAAGATACGACAGATAAAGCAAATCGCCAAAAAGCATGGCAATTACTGTATAATCGTCGTGCAGCCGAAGAAAGCCAAGCTTGGTTGAATGAATTAAAACAAGAAGCTTATATTCGTATTTTAAATAATGAATCGTAAACAGGTGAAAATGTGACTCAGCGTATAGCAATTACTCCAGGTGAACCTGCTGGTATTGGCCCCGATCTTGTTCTGGAATTAACGAAGCAAGACTGGCCAGTAGAATTGGTACTCTGTGCAGACCCTGAGTTAATGTTGTCTCGGGCAAAGTCTCTTGGAAAAACGGTTGAATTAATCGAATATGATCCAAGTGTACCAGCACAGCCACAGCGTGCCGGTACGTTAACAATTGCACCTATGCAAATGGCGGTACCTGCTGAACCTGGTAAGCTTGATGAAGCTAATGGTCGCTATGTATTAGATACACTGCAATTTGCATGTGAAGGGAATATGTCTACAGAATTTAGTGCTGTAGTCACAGGACCTGTTAACAAAGGCATTATTAATAAAGCTGGCGTATCTTTTAGTGGTCACACTGAATTTTTTGCGCAGCAGTCAGAAACTGCCGATGTGGTGATGCTACTGGCAACAACCGGGCTACGTGTTGCACTAGTTACAACGCATATTCCACTGGCATATGTCGCAAAAGCGATAACAGAAGAGCGACTAAGTAACATTATTCGTATCCTTCATACTGAAATGAAAAATAAGTTTGGTATTCAACGACCAAAAATTTATGTATGTGGACTCAATCCGCATGCAGGTGAAGATGGACATTTAGGTCGCGAAGAGATTGAAATTATCTCTCCGACATTAATGAAACTTCGCGATGAGGGAATGGATTTAACAGGCCCCCTCCCTGCAGATACCTTGTTCCAACCTAAGTATCTTGATGATGCTGACGTTGTACTAGCAATGTATCATGACCAAGGATTACCGGTATTAAAATCGGTTGGTTTTGGTAGCTCGGTTAATATTACCCTGGGCTTACCTTTTATCCGTACATCAGTTGATCACGGTACTGCAATTGAACTTGCAGGTACTGGGACAGCCGACGCCGGCAGTATGTTTACAGCAGTAAACCAAGCAATAGAAATGGTAGAGAAAAACGCATGAACGACAAGGTCCATTTAGGTCACACCGCGAAAAAACGTTTTGGTCAAAACTTCTTACATGACGCATATGTAATTGGTCAAATCGTTGCATCGATTAATCCGCAAAAAGGTCAAAACCTAATTGAGATTGGTCCAGGTTTAGCTGCATTAACAGAGCCAGTAGCCGATTGTGTCGATAGAATGACAGTCGTTGAGCTGGATAGAGATCTTGCAGAACGCCTAGCAGAACACCCAGTGCTATCTAAGAAATTAGACATTAACCAAGCAGACGCAATGCGCTTTGATTTCCGTCAGTTAATCAAACCAAACATGAAAATGCGTATTTTTGGTAACCTACCTTACAATATTTCAACGCCGCTAATGTTCCACCTGTTTGAGTTCCATGAAGATATCCAAGATATGCACTTCATGTTACAAAAAGAAGTTGTACAACGCTTAGCAGCAAGCCACAACACGAAAAGTTATGGTCGCCTTACAGTGATGACACAGTATTACTGTAATGTAACACCAGTACTTGAAGTGGGCCCTGGCGCATTTAAACCTGCACCCAAAGTTGACTCAGCGGTTGTTCGCTTAGAACCGCATGCTGTATTACCGCACCCTGCTAAAAGCTTAAAAGTACTTAACCACGTAGTGACCAGTGCTTTTAACCAACGTCGTAAAACAATCCGCAATAGCTTGAAAAAAGTAATTTCGGTTGAAGATATTGAATCTTTAGGCATTAATGTTTCTCTACGTCCAGAGAACCTAACGCTTGAAAATTATGTTACGTTAGCAAACTTCGTAACCGATAATCCACTGCAAGCAGCGGATTAAGACGGTCCGTATCAATGATAAGTGTAGCTGATTCATTCACTCTTATCGTTGATACCGAATATGTCGAAGAAGTATCTGTACCAGCACAACACAGGTACTTCTTTACTTATACCATTACTTTAACCAATCCATTAAGCCAGCCTGTTAACTTATTAAGTATCCAACTATTACTCACTGACAGCGACGGCACAGTTTCCGAATTAAATAATCCTTTTCAAGATAATGATTATCTTATCTCTTCACGACAAGATTTTTGCTATAGCAATGATATAATTACCCATTCTCCATTGAGTATCGTTCAAGGAAAGATCGAATTACAACTCAATGCCAGTGAATTAGTGGTGATCACGATCGAACCATTTCGTCTTGTCACACCGAATCTGTTGCACTGATCGATTTAACGCATTAACTCACATACTTCATCAAGCTCAGCTAGAAAGGTAACTTATTATATGGCAACTTATTTTGTTGGTGATATTCAAGGTTGTTTCGACGATCTACAACATCTACTACAACAAGTTAATTTTGATCCACTCCAAGATCAACTTTGGTTAACCGGAGATCTTGTTGCCCGAGGTCCAAAATCACTAGAGACACTGCGCTTTGTCAAGCAACTTGGTGCTGCAGCTGTCACTGTTCTTGGCAATCATGACTTACATTTACTCGCAATTGATGCAGGATTAGCTAAGCTAAACCCTAAGGATAAGACTCAGGCTATATTTGCTGCCGAAGATAAAGACGAATTGCTACTCTGGTTACGTCAGCAGCCACTACTTGCCCAGCATAAGGAGTTTAATATCATTATGGTGCACGCAGGTATTAGTCCACAGTGGGATCAGCAACAAGCAAAACGCTATGCTGCAGAAGTCAATGTGCAACTGCGTAGTGATGATTACCGAACTTTATTAGCCAACATGTACGGTGCACAACCTGACTATTGGCAAGAAGAATTACAAGGCTTTGACCGCCTACGTTTTATTATTAATGCATTTACGCGTATGCGTTTTTGCGCACCCGATGGACAACTGGAGTTTCATAACAAGCATTCACCAACGACAAATAATAATAGTCAGCATATCCCTTGGTATGAAGTGAAAGGCGTACACCTTGATGGCGCCCATGTTATTTTTGGTCATTGGGCTGCATTAGAAGGCATTTGCAGTCATAACAATGCCACGACACTTGATACTGGTTGCGTATGGGGTAACAGCTTGACCATGTTGCGCTGGGAAGATAAGGCAGTGTTTTCCGTCGCATGTCCAGTACATGCGACATAATTGACTAGAATAAGTTTAAATAATAAGCGGGTTATCACAGTGTTGCCCTAATGTTAAGTAATAACATAATTGTTCGTATATACTGCACGCTAATTTTAGCCAACCCACATCAATATTGCCAAAAACAAGTATATTGACGTGGTTTGGTTGAGTTTTACTATAAAAATAGCAAATAAAGAATAACAACTTTACAACTAAGGCTTATATACATGATTGAAAATAATTTCATTATTACAGCTACATTCCTTGTTTACCTTGCTGTTATGCTTGGTATCGGTGTGTATGCTTATCGACAAACCAAGAGTTCAACAGACTACTTTTTAGGTGGTCGTAATTTAGGTCCTTGGCCAGCAGCATTATCTGCAGGTGCTTCTGACATGAGTGGTTGGTTATTACTTGGCTTACCTGGTTATGCGTATGCAGCTGGTATGGAAGCAATCTGGTTAGCAGGTGGTTTATTAATTGGTACTTGGTTAAATTGGTTAATTGTCGCAAAACGCTTGCGTACTTACAGTATTGTAACCAAATCAATTACTCTGCCAGAATTCCTAGCGCGTCGTTTTAAGGACAACTCAAAAGCAATTCAGATTTGTTCTGCATTCTTTATCCTGATGTTCTTCTTGTTCTATACAAGTTCAGGTTTAGTGGCTGGCGGTAAATTATTTGAAACAGTATTCGGCCTAGATTATCAATTTGCTGTAGTGCTCGGTACGGTTTGTGTCGTTTCTTACACACTATTTGGTGGTTTCCTCGCGGTATCTTGGACTGATTTAGTACAAGGTCTATTAATGTCAGCAGCACTATTGGTCGTGCCACTCAGCGCGATGGACGGTAGCTTTAGCGACTTAGGCACTGCAATGGCAGACATTAACCCAGAACTACTGACAATATGGCAAAACAGCAAAGGTGAAGACCTGAGTGCAATTGCAATTATCTCGTTAGCGGCTTGGGGTTTAGGTTATTTCGGTCAACCACATATTCTGGCGCGTTTCAAAGCAACACGTAGTAATAAAGATCTTGTTACTGCTCGCCGCATTGCGGTAACTTGGACTACATTGTCTATGTTTGGTGCGATGTTAGTCGGTTTAGTTGGTCTGGTTTACACTAATACTAACAATATCACTATCGCAGATGCTGAAACTATCTTCATGTTATTAGTGAACAGCATATTCCATCCGGTTATTGCAGGTATTCTACTTGCAGCAATCTTAGCAGCAATCATGAGTACAGCAGATTCACAACTACTTGTATCATCGTCAGCTCTAGCGGAAGATTTCTACAAACAGTTAATTCGCCCACAAGCAACGAGTGAAGAACTTGTTACTGTTGGTCGTTTCGGCGTGGTTGGTCTTTCGGTCATTGCTTTGTTACTGGCCCTTAATCCTGACAGTACTGTACTTGGTTTAGTATCTTATGCATGGGCTGGTTTTGGCGCGGCATTCGGTCCTGCATTAATCATCTCACTATACTGGCGCGGTATGACTCGCAACGGTGCACTTGCGGGTATTATTATTGGTGCAGTGACAGTAGTAGTTTGGAAACAGCTAAGCGGCGGTATTTTTGACCTGTATGAAATTGTACCGGGCATTATCTTTGCGTCTCTAGCAATTGTTATCATCTCACTGGTTGGTAAAAAAGACGATTACAGTATTCAAGAGCAATACGACGAATACGAGTCAGCTTTAGACACGATGGCATAATCGCCACCAGCACAAACTAAGTTAATGGTAAGCATTAGCTTAGTTATGCACTATAAAAAAGCCGCGCTATCACTAGCGCGGCTTGTTATTTTCTAATTAAGCATCAAATCACGACTTCACTCGCTCGAGTAAACTAAAGCGGTAATCATGCGGGTTTTTATCATCTGCCGCATAGTACTCATGTTCAATTTCTTGCCAATTGTACTGCTCATAATCAGGGAACCAAGTATCCCCTTCAGTGGTTAATTCAATATGCGTCAAATACAAACGGTCTGCAGCAGCCAAACACTGGTTATAAATCGTCGCACCACCAATGATCATTAACTCTTCCACATCACCAGCAGCCACCACAGCATCTTCTAAGGTTGCAACAACAGTCACACCTTCCGGTTGGTAATCTGTTTGTCGGCTTAAGACGATATTCAAACGTCCCGGTAATGGACGACCAATTGATTCAAAGGTATTACGTCCCATAACAATAGGTTTACCTAACGTCGCGCGTTTGAACAATTGTAACTCAGCAGGTAAATGCCATGGCATCTTATTATCTAAACCAATTACTCGGTTATTTGCCAGCGCGGCAATCATGGAAACAATCACAACAGATCCTTAATTAAACAATAGGCTTGTTACGGTACACCAGCACAGGCGCAATCGCCAGACCAAAGCTTAAGCCAATCAAAATAAAAATAGTCAGTAAACCATTTTCAACGACTTGCTGCTGTAACACGGCGCTATAACCTTGATGGTGTAACGTCATCAACCCTGTCATCGTTTTATACGCATATACCCCAGGGACCATTGGTATAATGGCAGCAACTGTCACTACAGGCCGTGGGATCAACACTTTCCGAGACCAAGGCACAGTTGCTAATCCCAGTAAGGTCGCTGCGATAAATGATGCCCACTCAATCGGCACATCTAGGTGTAATAATAGTGTTCGAACCGCATGGGCACAGGCTGCAAAAAGCACACAAGCCAACAGTGCTTGTCGCGGTACATTAAATAACAGTGCAAAGCCAAAAGCAGCAATACCAGCAAACACGGCATCATCCACCAGCATCAGTAATAATCCACTCATAACCAGCCTCCCAGTTGTGCTAACTGTACAGCCAAGACAATACCCAGTGTTGAAGCAAGGGTTAACAAAGTCGCCGTCATCCATCTTGCCATGCCGATAGTCACGTGCCCTTTCACCATATCTGATACTGCATTAATTAATGGAAAGCCGGGGACAAGTTGCAGCACACTGGTGATCATGATCAGCTCAGGTTCATTGCCCCACCCAAAGCCACTGGCGAAACTACCGATAAAGGTTGCAGTGAATGCGGTAATAAAAAACACTGTAAGTAAATTATGGTGTAGTTGAGTTAACCATTGGCGAATGCGCATAGCAATGAAACTCGTTAACCAAGTGCAGATAAATATAACGCTATCGCCACCAAATAAATGACTAAAGCAGGCGCAGGATAACGCGACAAAACAAGCTACAATGACTGAATTATATTTGGGCACATTTAGATTATCTAAGCGCTGCTTAATCTGTTCTAGATCGTAGATCTGCTTTTCGGCAAGAATACAAATACGTTGTACCTCACACACGATCCCCATATCAATACCATGCGCTTTCATCGTACGCGTGGTCGTCACACAGTGATCACCAAATCGAGAGGTAAGAATGATGGCTTTTGAGGTCAGTGCTATTTCAACACTGTCTAACCCAAACGCCATGCCAAGACGCTCAGTTGTCTGTTCTATAATTCGACTTTCAGCATTATAAGCCTGTAATAACTGCCCTGCACGAGCAATCACACGGGTAATTATTGCTTGCTCTTCATGGCTAATAGCAACTTTGCGATTAATCCTGTGTTCATTACATCCACTATTCATGATTACATCTTGCTATCTATCACTTATTGAATAGTTAATTGTATCCGTAAAGAGTAGAAACAAACAGTACTACATGACGATTGGATGCGAAAACTCAGCATGATTAATTACCGTACTTTCATAACCATAAACAGCACGAATATTATCGGTAGTCACCACCTGATTAGCACTACCATTCGCGCAGATGTTACCTTCCTTTAATAAAATGATCCTGTCAGCATACTTGGCCGCCAGATTTAGATCATGTAATACCGCAACAACTGCCACGCCTGTCTGTGCTAGATGCTTAGCACTCTTTAATAGTTGATGTTGGTAATTTATGTCCAAAGCCGCTGTTGGCTCATCCAATAACAATATCTGCGGTTTATTCTTATTACCCACAGCTAACTGCAACAACACTCGTGCAAAGTGTACACGTTGCTTCTCTCCACCGGATAAAGTAGGGTAAGCGCGAGTTGTTAAATGATCGATTTCTTGTTCACGTAAAATAACATCAGCGAGATCTTGTACTTCCGCTTGGCTACAGTCAGCCTGTAAGCCACCCATCAGCACCACATCAATCACTTGAAATGAGAAGCTTAAGCTGGCACTTTGTGGCAATACCGCCAGCGTCTTAGCTATCTCACTCATATTAATACTATTACGCATTTCACCGTTTAAAAATATCGTCCCCGAGCTAGGTTTCAACTCACCGGTGATAGCTTTGAATAAAGAACTTTTACCTGCGCCATTAGGACCGAGAACAGCTAAGAACTCCCCTTCATCTAACGTCAAATTGAGATCATTAAAAATACATTTACCAGCAATATTATAATTAAGTTGCTGGCAATGCAGTACCGGTGTTGCCGCGTTTAACATCAGACTATATCCCTAATTTAGAACGTTGTTGGAGCAATAAAATAATAAAGAAAGGACTACCTAATAACGCAGTAATAATACCCACAGGTACTTCACTCGGTGCCATTACCGTACGCGCTAAAATATCAGCGAGTAATAATAATAATGCACCTAACATTGCAGATAGTGGCAATAAGCGTTGATGGTTTGGACCTACTAGTAACCTCACTAAATGCGGGATGATCAAACCGATGAATCCAATCATACCAGCAATTGATACCGCGACACCGAGCCCAATTGCACAGCAGAAGATCAAGCGACGCTTTAATCGTACAATATCAATACCAAGGTGTACCGCTTCAGCATCACCCAGCAATAAAATATTCAATGCTTTCGCTGATGACATAAATACCACCAACAAAAATACCAGAGTAATACTGCTAATCGTAATACTAATCCAATTGCTGCCCGCCATTGAGCCCATTTGCCATAAACTCAAATCACGCAAGCTTTGATCATCGGCAATATACGTAAGCATGCCCATACCTGCACCGGCGATCGCACTGATTGCCACACCAGCAAGTAGCATCACCACCACAGAGCTGCCTTGGCTACTTGTCCCTAATTTATAGACCAGTAAACAAACCGCTAAGGCAAAGGTGAATGCAAAAAAAGACACAGTACTCAATTGTAACCAATCAGGTAGATCAACCATCAAATCAGCAAAAATAACAATCCCTAAACCAGCGCCCAGTGCCGCACCACTACTCACGCCAATAATGCCCGGATCTGCTAACGGATTACGGAATACACCTTGCATCACTGCGCCAGTTAACCCCAGAATGCCACCAATAGATAAACAAAGTAACGTGCGCGGTAAGCGAATATTACTCACAACAATCGCATTTTGAGCGCTGACAGGCGCTTGCCAGTTAACCCAATCAACCAACAGCGCTTTGATGCTATCAGCAAACGAGATAGCCATTGGCCCGACAGAAACAGATAGCACCACCATAGAAGCAAGACAGCATAAAACCAAGCTCGGTAGTAATAATGCCCAACGGCTATTAACAAACATACGATCCCTTAGTCAATTAGTCTAAATTTGTAGATAAGTGAGGGTATAGCTTGCGCTGTAACTGCTTTGCTTGCTCGATGCTATTCAATCCTAAACCACCAATGAGCGCGCTGCCATCAATGACATAAATCGCTTTATTACGACCTGCAGGTGTTTCTGCTAATAATGGCATTGCCGCAATCAAGGTATCGATATCTTGATATTTTTTCCAATGACGGCCACTCACTAAAATACTTTCAGGTGCCATAGCCAAGAACGCTTCTGCAGATAACGCTTGATAAGAGTTAAGTTCTGCCGCAGGGTTGACAGCACCGGCCAATGTCATTACCGAATGTGCAGTGGTATTACTACCTGCCGCTGTGTAAGTGCCTTTATCATTTAGCAGTAAGAACAACATTTTTTTCACTGTTTTGATTTGCTGTTGATTTGCTTCTAACTGATTAATATCGCGATCAAGCTTAGTGATCAATTGTTTAGCTTGTGGTTTTCTATCTAATTTATCACCAAGTAAGGTAATGGTATCAAGCAAGTTTACCGTCGTTGTTTCTGTCGGCAATACCATCACCTCAACGCCACTTTGCGCTAACAGATCCAGTGTGGATTGCGGGCCCATTTCACTGCTACCAATCAGTGTATCTGGTGCTAATGATAATAACCCTTCTGCAGACAACTGACGGTGATAACCAATCACAGGTAGTTTCGATACTGCCGGATAGCGACTCGTCAAATCAACAGCAACCAAATCATCTTGTTTGTCCAAGGCGATTAATAACTCAGTAACACCCGCGCCCGCACTAATTATACGTTCTCCAGCCACACTACCAAATGACAATAATAAACAACAAACGCTAACCCAAACCTTATTCATCTAATTTCCACCCAGCAATAATTTTAATAGTGTTTATAGTTAAATAAAGATATGTATATAGATGAAAAGACAGTTCTTAAATTTAACTAATATTTGCTCGCTAGTGTAAATAACAAACCCCAACAATGCAAATGAGAATTGGTTGCATTATCATTTCATCTATATTAATCTGCAGCTATTACCTCAATCATAAGGTCACTTAAAGGCTTAACAATATGCAAGAAAACTCTACCCGTAATGCTATTCATCAGCTAATGTCAGATAAGCCTCGATTAAGAAGTATTGAGATTGCACTTGAATTAAATTGCACTGAACTTGAAGTGATCCAAGCATTGCCAGAACAAGAAGTGAATATGTTGCCAGCTGAGCAAGCACAACGCTTATTAACCGATATAGCTGGCTGGGGTAACGTAACTTGTATTATTGAAGTATCAGGCTTTGTCTTTGAAGTGAAAGCGCCTTTGCCAAAAGGAAAAAACGCATACGGTTATTACAACTTATCGCATGATAGTGATGGCTTACAAGGCCACCTCAAGCTTGATAATCTAGCTGCAATTGCCTTACTTACCCGTAAAGTACGCGGTAAATTAAGCTACTACGTGCAGTTTTTTGATCATAGCGGTAACAGCGTATTTAAGATTTACCTCGGTCGTGATAAAGATGGCCAAGTGATCCCTGCTCAAATTACTCGCTTTAATGCGCTAGCCACACAAACCCCAAGCGACGAAGCTAATACTGTCAGTGACGAAACAATCGCTATCGTAACAAATTAAACACAAATAACGGACACTCAGATTATTATGATGAACAAACAAGAACGCTTAGAGAATCGCTTACAACCAAAAATCGCAGAATTTAGAGAAGAGCGCCAAACTTTAGTTTTATCAACATTAAGTGCAGACGGATTTCCACATATTAGTTACGCACCCTTTGTACGTTTAGCAGATGGTTATTACATTTTAATCAGTGAAATTGCCGAACATACCCAGAATTTACTCGCTAATCCGAATCTGTCTTTCATGCTATTAGAAGATGAACAAAACGCTAAGCAAATTTTTGCTCGTCACCGCCTTACATATAAAGCCAATGCAGAAGTCATTGCTCGTGAAAGTGAATCTTGGGCTCAAGCTATCCCAGCATTAGAAGCTCGTTTTGGTGAAATTATTACTAACCTAAGCGGGTTAAGTGATTTCCGTCTATTCCGTATCGAACCACAAACAGGTCGCTACGTGAGAGGCTTCGGTAAAGCGTATACAGTTAACGGTAATGACGATATTGACTTCGTACATCTAGAACAAGGTCATAAGCAGATCAAAGAAGAAGCTGAAGCTGAATAAGCAGTTCCATAGTAAGACACTAATATAGATAAAATAAATGCAGATGACTTGAGTTCGTCTGCTTTTTTGTTACTAGTCCAAGCATAGCACTGTCGCTTGTATTAGCGCGCTATACGCCAATACAAGCCTTGCTGCGCTTCGTAGCCCCTGCAAACCCAAAGGCCAACAGCACACACAAGCTCATCACCATAATAAACTAATGGGATACGATCGCGTAACCAAGGAGCGACCTGATATTCTTGGTACAGTTTTTTAATACTGCGAGAACCGCTACGTCCAACCGGATGACATTTACCCTCGCCGCGAAAACGAATCGTCACCTTCTCATGTGCGAGTGGAGCTGTCACAGTGCAACCTCTATCATTGCCGCCAATAGCATTGCTAGGATCAGTGCCACAGCTATATTGCACAGTCTTTTGTAGCGTATCTTGTAAATACAAGACACCGATATTGTCCGGTAACACAATGCGCTGAGATTGAGTATGGTCAAGCGCTATCACAGTGTCTTTTAATTCAGCATATTGTTGTTGATTATAAAGCACACCTTGATAACGACGAAACTGCCCCGCTTGCCAGCTTAATTGTGGATTGGCATCATCAGCAGCCTTCACCACTTCTAGCCATAACTTTTCTAAATGGTGGCGACTTGGCATAGGTAACTGTTGGAGCGCAAGCCAACAGCGAATGACATTATTACGGCGAATTTTCGATAGTTTGTCTAACTCAGCAATATTTAATCCGCTAACAGAATGTGCACAGCTCACTAAATCTATTTCAGCAATTTCATCTGCTAATGCCTGTTGCTCAGCACAGAGTTCAGCGCTGCGGTGAACAGCATGCGCAATACCCGGCCAACGCTGTTTTAAATTGGGGATAATTTGATGACGCAAGAAATTACGATCATAACTCGCATCATTATTACTTTCATCTTCAACCCAAATTAACTGTGCCTCAGTGGCATAATCCACCAGTGCTTGTTGTGGCTGTATTAATAACGGACGGACTATTTGGCAGTTTTCTTGTAATGAAAAAGGCATATGGGCTGCCATTGCAGACAACCCCTTAACACCCGCACCACGCTTAAGCTGCAACAAAAATGTTTCTAACTGATCATCCAAATGCTGACCAAGTAATAATAACGATGCACCATTTAAGTGTTGTGCAATCGCCTGATAACGGGCAGTGCGCGCTTTGGCTTCTAAGCTTTCTCGGTTCCCCACATTAACCACAACTTTTTCGGCAATAAAGTTGATACCTAAAGCTTCAGCGGTTTGCTGGCAATGTACTAACCAAGCATCAGCATTGTCACTTAAACCGTGATGCACATGGACTGCGAGGTAATCATGCTGCGGATACACTTGTTGATAACGACTAAGTAAATGGATTAACACATGAGAATCAAGCCCACCGCTATAGGCAAGCACGATCTGCATTGGTTTTGTCGTTAACGATTGTAACGAGTGCTGAAATGTTGAGAATAGATCGACGTTAGTAATCACAGTTACCATCACAGTTAAATTAGACGACAACAGTATATACCGAAAAGTTGTGGATATAAAAAAACCGCTAATAAAGCTACCAGCGGTTTTATCAATATCATTCTGTATTGCACATTACTGCATTACAACATTGCTATAGCAGCTTACATACCAAATGACATTAAGCGATCGTAACGTTGCTCTAATAAAGTATCATGAGCAAGTGGTGATAACTCAGCAAGATCCGCTTTAATGCGCTCTTTCAAGTTAGCTGCCATCAAAGGTACGTCACGATGTGCGCCACCTAGCGGTTCAGTAATTACTGTATTGATTAAGTCTAGGCTCTTTAGTCGCTCGGCTGTGATACCCATAGCTTCCGCAGCTAAAGGTGCTTTCTCAGCAGATTTCCATAGGATTGACGCACAACCTTCAGGCGAGATCACCGAGTAAGTACTGTATTGCAGCATGTTCACGCGATCACCAACACCAATAGCTAATGCACCACCCGAACCACCTTCACCAATCACAGTACAAATAACCGGTACTGTTAGTTCAGCCATTTCTTTTAAGTTACGTGCAATCGCTTCACTTTGACCACGTTCTTCTGCACCAACACCAGGGTACGCACCCGGGGTATCAATAAAGGTAATGATAGGCATCTTAAATTTCTCAGCCATTTTCATTAAACGCAAAGCTTTACGGTAACCTTCTGGACGCGGCATACCAAAGTTACGTTTTAATTTTTCCTTGGTATCACGGCCTTTTTGCTGACCAATGATCATCACCGGCATACCATCTAAACGCGCAGTACCACCAACAATAGCTTTATCATCAGCATATGCTCGATCACCTGCTAGCTCATCAAAATCTGTGAACACATGTTCAATATAATCAAGAGTATAAGGACGTTGTGGATGACGAGCCATTTTAGCGACATCCCAAGGTTTCATATCATTGAATATTTTTTTTGTTAGTTCTGCGTTCTTTTTTTCTAAGCGCGAGATTTCATCTTGTAGATCAACATCATCAGAATTGTTAGTCACAAGTTTTAATTCATCGATTTGAGCCTGCAATTCTGCAATCGGCTGTTCAAAATCTAAAAAATTTACGGCCATGAGGCACTGCTTCCTTTATCTAATATTATTGCTAATAGCTAATGACGACAGTTTATTCGCGTCAGTACTAATCAAATTCAAGATCAACATTTCCCGACCCTAACATCAGCTCTAATCCATATAAGAGCTCATCGCTGGGCGATACTCGCCATTCAACACCTAAGGTCAATTTAGCCTTGGCGTCGGCGCGTTGATAATATATGTTTATGGGACAAGTACCCGCACGATAAGGTTCAAGTGTTTCCATAAACTTGCCCATAAAGGCATCATTTATTTTGTCTGCATTTAATTGCAGTGTGAGGCCACGCGCATAACGTTCACGCGCAGCTTCGATATCCATAACTTCTCTAGCGGTCATCTTATACCCGCCATTGAAATCGTCAAAGCTGACCTCTCCAGTAATCACTAAAATGCGATCTTTAGCTATATATTCTTCATAACGTTCAAACGCTTCTGAGAAGAACATCACACTTAAGCGGCCACTTTTATCATCTATCTCTAAGATCCCCATACGGGTACCTTTCTTCGTCACTTTCACTTGTGCAGAAATAACTAAGCCAACTGCTGTAACAACTTTGCCACGTTCGGTCGGTTTTACATCTTTCAAGCGATTACTCGAGTAACGCTTAACTTCTCTAATGTACTGATTAATTGGATGACCAGTAAGGTAAAGACCTAAGGTTTCTCGCTCCCCTTCCAGCCATACTTTATCAGGCCATTCAGGTACATCGGCAAACTTGCTTTCTACTTCTTCAGGCTCAGTGGTTAAAATACCAAATAAATCTGTTTGGCCATGCGCTTCCGCAATTGCATGCTGCGCAGCGGCTTTCATTGCTTCAGGTAATGTAGCATGTAAGGCGGCGCGATGAGGACCTAATTTATCTAATGCTCCGGCATAAATCAGTTTTTCCATAATACGTTTATTGATCTTTTTCAAATCAACACGATTACAGAAATCAAACAGATCTGAGAACTCGCCACCACTTTCACGGGCCGCAATAATAGCGTCAATCGGGCCTTCACCCACGCCTTTAATTGCACCAATGCCATAAATAATGGTCTGGTCTTCATCGACATTAAACTTAAATAAACCTTTGTTCACATCTGGCGGTAACAAGGTTAATCCCATGCGCTCAACTTCATCGACCAAGGTAACGACTTTCTCGGTATTATCCATATCTGCCGACATTACCGCTGCCATGAAGTAAGAAGCGTAATGGGTCTTCATCCACAGCGTTTGATACGATACCAGCGCATAAGCTGCGGAATGCGATTTATTGAAACCGTAACCAGCGAATTTTTCTACCAGATCGAAGATTTTCATCGACAGATCACCGTCGACGCCGTTATTTATCGCACCTTCTTTGAAAGTACCACGCTGCTTTTCCATTTCTTCTGGTTTTTTCTTACCCATAGCACGACGTAACATGTCGGCACCACCTAGGGTATAACCAGATAAAACCTGGGCAATCTGCATTACTTGTTCTTGATACAAGATAATGCCGTAGGTCGGATCGAGGATTTCTTTCAACGATTCATGTTGATATTGGGCATCAGGATAAGATACTTCTTCTCGACCATGCTTACGGTCAATAAAGTTATCTACCATGCCAGATTGCAATGGACCCGGTCGGAATAAGGCTACCAGTGCGATCATATCTTCAAAGCTATCGGGCTTAAGACGTCGGATCAAATCCTTCATACCACGAGATTCAAGCTGGAATACCGCGGTAGTTTCTGAGCGCTGTAATAAGTCGAAACATTTTTTATCAGTAATATCAATCGACTCGATACGGATCTCGTCCTTACCCTGCTTCACTAAGTGAGGGTTAGCCATATCCAGCGCCCACTGAATAATGGTTAAGGTACGCAGACCCAAGAAATCGAATTTAACCAACCCAGCTTCTTCCACATCGTTTTTGTCAAACTGGGTAACTGGGTTATTACCTTCATCATCACAATACAGAGGTGCAAAATCGGTGATCACGGTTGGTGAGATAACAACACCACCGGCATGTTTACCCGCGTTACGTGTTACACCTTCAAGAATACGGGCCATATCAACCAGTGCACGTACTTCTTCATCACCTTGATACATTTCATCTAAACGTGGTTCAACCTCCCACGCTTTGGTTAAGGTCATCCCAGGGTCACCGGGAATTAACTTCGAAATACGATCAACAAAGCCAAACGGATGACCAAGCACACGTCCCACATCGCGGATCACGGCTTTTGCCGCCATGGTACCAAAGGTAATGATCTGACTTACCGCGTCACGGTTATACAACTCGGCAACGTGATCAATTACCTCGTCACGACGATCCATACAGAAATCGACATCGAAATCGGGCATAGATACACGTTCAGGGTTCAAGAAACGTTCGAACAGCAATTCATATTCAATCGGATCAAGGTCGGTAATTTTAAGTGCGTAAGCCACGAGTGAACCGGCACCGGAACCACGACCGGGTCCAACGGGAATATTATTATCTTTACTCCACTGGATGAACTCCATTACGATCAGGAAGTAACCTGGGAATCCCATGTTATTAATTACTTTCAGCTCGACATCCAAGCGGTCTTCATAAGCAGGTCGTTGACGTTCACGCTCTTCCGGATCAGGAAATAAGAAATCCAGACGTTCAACAAGCCCATCTTCAGATACTTTAACTAAGAAATCTTCAGTCGACAGTTCACCAGTTGGGAAGTTAGGTAGGAAGTACTCACCTAATCGTACGGTAGCATTACAACGTTTGGCAATTTCAACTGAGTTAGCCAATGCTTCTGGAATATCAGCAAATAACTCACACATTTCATCTTCAGTGCGTAAGTATTGTTGTTTGCTGTACAACCGAGGACGACGCTTGTCTTCTAACGTATAACCATCATGAATCGATACCCGAATTTCATGGGCATCAAACTCGTCCTCATTTAAGAACACCACATCATTGGTTGCAACAACAGGCAGCTGATGCTTGCTAGCAAAATCGACAGCCATGTGCAGATAGGCTTCTTCGTCTGGACGACCAGTTCGAATTAACTCAAGGTAATAACTATCGGGGAAATGTGCTTGGTAAAATTGTAAACACTGTAGCGCTAATGCATCATTACCTTTTAATAAAGCCTTACCAACATCACCATTACGCGCACCGGATAATAGAATAACCCCTTCTGCGTGCTCAGCTAACCAGGCTTTATCAATAATCGCACGACCATCAACATGTCCACGGCTGTAAGCTTTGGAGATCAATACCGTAATGTTGTTATAGCCTTTATTATCTTTGGCTAATGCGGTTAACTTGAACTGTTCATCAGGGTATTCTTCACTTTGCACCCAAAAGTCAGCGCCAAGGATGGGTTTAACCCCTGCTCTTTGCATTGCACCATAAAATTTAACTAACGCACACATATTAGTTTGATCGGTTAATGCGATCGCCGGCATATTGAGTTCTTGCAAACGGGGCGCTAGACGTTTGATACGTACTAAGCTGTCCACCATCGAGAATTCAGTGTGTAAATGCAGGTGAATAAAACGAGGTTCTGCCATAATTAAGACTTTCTGCTAATTGAGAGTAGATAAAATAAAACGAGATACAATAACGGAAAAGTGGCACTAGGCCACCAGACCTTATTTTAATAGACCCAGCGCGCGTTGCACAGGTTTAAAACTTTTACGATATTCTGCTGTTGGTCCAAGTTCTGCTAATTTTTCCATATGCGCTTTGGTTGGGTAACCCTTGTGCTGCGCAAAGCCATATTCAGGATAACGTTTGTCGAGCTCTTCCATTTCCGCATCACGTACCACTTTTGCTAAGATCGACGCAGCACTTATTTCGGCTACGCGTAAATCACCTTTAACAATCGCTTCAGCCGCCATAGGTAATGCAGGACAACGATTACCATCAATAAACACATGCTCAGGTTGTATCGCGAGTCCAGCAACAGCACGCTGCATCGCCACCATAGTAGCTTGTAAGATATTCAGTTCATCAATCTCGCTTGGGCTACAACGACCAATACTCCAAGCAAGCGCCTTTTCTTTAATCTCAGGAAACAATAACTGACGCTTTTTTTCACTTAACTTTTTCGAATCGGTTAAACCCACTATCGGATTATTCGGATCGAGTATGACTGCCGCAGTAACAACGTCACCGACTAATGGGCCACGACCGACCTCGTCAACACCAGCAACAAGTTTCCCCGCAGGGTAAATTACGTCATCATACATTTTTAGTTACCTGCTCTAATACTGGGGTATTATTAATTAATTCAAGTACAGCATCGGCCGCCTTTTCATCTGCATTACAACGAATTTGTTGATGCAATTCAGTAAAGTGCGCAAGCAAATCTGCATTATCTGTTTCGAGTAGTTTCGCCATCTCATCAGCCAGTATCTCTGGCTGACAATCATCTTGTAAACGTTCTGCGACAATTTCTTTTTTCGCTAACAAGTTTGGTAGTGATACAAATGGTGCTTTCATCAAACGTAGCATGATCTTATACGTCATCGGCTTCACGCGATACCCTACTACCATAGCACGCTTCATCAACATAGTTTCGAGCGCAGCAGTACCTGATGCCAATAATACCGCATCAGCAACAGCCATAGCCTCACGCGCATGGCCATCGAGAACTATCACCTCAAGTTCAGGAGCAACTTCTTGTTTAATCGCTAAAAACTGTGCTTTACGTTGTTCGTTAACCATAGGCACGACAAATTGTAAGTCATTAAAGCGTTGTTTTAATAACACCGCCGTTTCTAAAAAGCTTGCCGATAACAAACCAACTTCACCAGCACGGCTACCCGGTAAGATAGCCACATAACGTTGCTTAGAGTCGAGTTTTAATTGCGTGATCGCGGCTTGTTTATCTGCACCCGCTAATGGAATTGAGTCTGCCATAGTATGACCAATAAAGCGGCAAGGTACATCATATTCATCATAAAATGCTTTTTCAAACGGTAGAAAGGCTAATACCATATCCACGGCTTTTTTTATTTTGAAAACGCGCTTTTGGCGCCATGCCCAAACAGAAGGGCTGACATAATGTACGGTTTTTATACCGTTGGCTTTTAGTTTTAATTCAATGGGAATATTAAAATCGGGGGCATCAACACCAATGAAGATATCAGGTGGATTTTGCTTAAAATGAGCAAGTACCTCTCGCTTAACTTTAAACAATCGTGGTAATCGACCTAGTACTTCGACAAGACCAAATACAGATAGCTCTTCCATTTCAAACAATGTATTAAAACCAAGCGCTTGCATGCGAGGTCCAGCAATACCTTCGAAAATGGCATCAGGGTGACGGGATTTAATTTCTTTGATCAGGGCGGCAGCTAAAATATCGCCGGAGACTTCCCCGGCGATAATACCAATACGTAATGGTTTCGTTGTCATTGTAAGCTATCTATAAAGAATACGATTAACGAATAATACCACGTTCATTGGTTTTTAAAAATTCTGTAAACAAAGCAACACTTGGTTGTTCATTTGCACTTTCTTCTAATGCAGCTAATGCTTCAGCAACAGTGTTACCTTGACGGAATAATACCCGGTAAGCACGCTTAACCGCTTTAATAGCCTCAGCATCAAACCCACGGCGCTTAAGGCCTTCAGAATTGATACCAAAAGGCTTAGCATGGTGACCCGATGCCATCACATACGGTGGAATATCTTTGATAATAACCGAACCGCCAGCAACAAAAGCATGAGAACCGACTTTACCAAACTGATGGATCGCAGCATGACCACCAAAGATCACGAAATCACCAATATGTACATGACCCGCTAATGTCGCATTGTTAGCAAAAATGCAGTTATCACCGATCATCACATCGTGTGCAACATGCGCATTCACCATGAATAAGCTATTGCTACCAATTTTGGTTAAACCTTGATCTTGTACTGTACCACGGTGAATCGTTACGCCTTCACGAAAGACGTTATTGTCACCAATCTCAAGGCGGGTATGTTCACCAGCATATTTTAGATCTTGGCACTCTTCACCAATCGAGCCGTATTGGAAAAAGCGATTACCTTTACCAATTTTACACGGGCCATTGATCACAACATGAGAAGCAATAACGCAATCATCGCCAATCTCAACATTTTCACCAATGATAGTCCAAGGACCAATTTTTACATTATTACCAATTTTTGCGCTTTCATGCACAATAGCTGTTTCATGTATCACTATTAAGCCTCTCGTCTTGCACACATGATTTCAGCTTCACATACTACGTCACCATCAACTTTTGCGATCGCAACAAAGCGGCCAATTCCACGGCGTTCTTTGATTAATTCAATATGCAGATGTAATACATCTCCAGGCACTACAGGCTTACGAAAACGCGCCTTATCAATACCGGCGAAATAATATAATTCATTATCGCTAGGACCGCCTGATGATTTATAACCTAACAGACCCGATGCTTGTGCTAATGCTTCTAAAATTAACACACCTGGGAAGATAGGCTGCTTTGGAAAATGTCCCGTAAACTGAGGTTCATTAACCGACACATTTTTAACTGCATGTAACGATTTACCCGCTTCGAAATCGAGTACTCTATCAACAAGCAAAAATGGATATCTATGTGGTAGTAATTCCATGATTTCTTGTATTTCAATTATATTTAGTTGTTCACTCAAAATTTTTATTCCTGTAGCAACGAAAGCTTTAACTCGTTTTCTAGCTTGATTTTTCTAGTTTAGATAAGCGTTTATGCATATCATCAATTTTCATTACACGGGCCGTTTGACGACGCCATTCACGATTGGCTTGTGCTGGAATACCTGATGAATAAAGACCTGCTTTATCAATTGGACGCATTACCATCGACATACCTGTGATATTAACGTTATCGGTTATTTCCATATGACCATTGATAACACTACCACCACCAATCATGCATTGTTTACCTAGTTTTAAGCTTCCTGCTAACAGAGTACCGCCAGAGATAGCGGTGTTTTCACCAATTTCTACATTATGGCCGACTTGACATTGATTATCTAAAATCACGCCATCAGCAATAATGGTATTATCTAACGCACCACGATCAATCGTAGTACATGCACCAATTTCAACCCGATCACCAATGAGCACACGGCCTAGTTGTGGGATCTTGATCCATCGGCCACCATCGTTCGCATAACCAAAACCATCAGCACCAATCACAGTACCACTTTGGATCAGGCAATCACTACCGATCGCGATATCATGGTAAATAGTAACATTTGCCCACAATTTAGTGCTCTGACCAATTTGGCTATTTTTACCAACAAAACAACCCGCACCAATTATCACGTTATCCGCAAGTGATACGCCTGTTTCGATAACCGCATTCGCACCAATCGCGACATTGTCACCTAATACCACATCGTCAGCGATCACCGCACTCGGTGCAATATTTGTTGCTGGTGCCGGAGTGGTATCAAGTAGCTGTGCAACTAAAGCAAAACCAACATAGGGGTTTTTCATTACCAATGCATTAGTATTACAGGCAGCAAGATCATCCGGTTTAACAATAACAGCAGACGCTGCAACATTAGCTAACTGTGCACTGTATTTACTATCACTTAAAAAAGTAATACTACCTGGCTGTGCATTTTGCATCGAATTAATCGCACTAATCTCGATGCTGCCATCACCGTGTAACTCAGCTTGAATTGCCGTTGCTATTTGTTGTAACGTCATTGCCATGTGAAACCTTTCTATTCTATAAAAAATCTTGTGCTATTTTACTACATTTTTGGTGCAGTTAAATAAGTTACTTACTTAATGTTGTAAAATATAGTTACTTGCTTAATTCTTGAATTATTTTGTCAGAGATATCTAATTTAGGGTCAACAAAAAGTGCAGCTTGTTTAGTCATCACCAGATCATAACCTTCACGCTTAGAAACGGTTTCGATCGCGTTTTGTAATAATACTAGCAGTTTATTATTTTCTTCTTGACCACGACGCTGCTGATCTTCTTTAAATGCTTTGCCTTTTAATTTTAGCTGAGCATCTAACTCTTCTAATTTACGTACCAGTTTCGTTTGCTCTTGTGGTGTCATTAATGCCGCATCACGTTGACGCTTTTCATTTAATGATACTAACTCTTGCTGTAATTTATTTAGCTCGACAGCACGTATTTGAAATTCTTCGTTTAAACGTTTACCGATCGCTTCACGTTGCGGTAATTGCTGTAAAATCTTACCGGCATCAACAACCGCATAACCCGCTGCACTTGCAGTAAATGATGCACCAAGAGCTAGTGCCAATGCTGTTGCTTTAATAATTTTTTTCATTTTAATCCCTAGTGAAATTTAAACTTAAAGCGTACTTACAATGCTGGAAGTACGCATTTAATCAATATGAGTTAGATTAGAAAGTGGTACCAATATTAAAGGTAAATACTTCTGTTTTGTCGCCTTGGTATTCTTTCAATGGCGTTGCCAGTGAGAATACTAATGGGCCCATCGGCGATAACCACTGTAAGCTCACACCCGCAGAAGCACGTAATCGCATTGGATCGGAATAGTCACCAAAGTATTCACAGCCGCTAAGACAATTTCCTGCTGAATAATCGCTTGAATTAAATTCAGTATCCCATACCGAACCGGCATCAACAAACACCGTAGTACGAACTAAGTTAGCGTATTCTTCGCTTAAGAATGGCGTTGGGAAAATAAGTTCCAAACTGGCCGTTGCTAAGGCATTACCACCAACAGAAGAGTCCGTTGTTACATATTGTTCATTACCATTATTATTACCTGAACCAGGAGTCGTCTGTATACCTTTTGGACTAATGGTATTGCTGTTGAAACCACGAACCGAGTAGAAACCACCGGCGTAATAGTTTTCATAAAACGGTAAAATATGATCATCACCACCGTCTGTTTTACCGTAACCATTACCGTAAGCAACGCGGCCACGCATTAATACCGACCAACGGTGATTGCTTGATAACGGTACATAATACTTATTATCAAAACTCATTTTAAAATACTGCACATCCGAACCGGGAACCGTCATGGTAAAGTTAGCTTTTTGCTCTGAACCCGATGTCGCAAATACACCACGGTTTAAAGTACGACGACGCCAAGACGCTGATACATCAAATCCTTGGAATACCACAAAGCCACCATCTGCATCGTAATCTTTTTCATAGATATCCCAAAATATCTGAGTTTGTGCATAAGTAGTGGTTTGCGAGATCTTATTCCACTCATAACCTAAACTAAAGCTCAGGGTATTATTTTCGTTTACAGGAAAACCAAGTGTGCCAGAGATACCGTATGTTCGGTTGTTATAATCAACAATATCCGCTTCTGATGCTTCAAAATCAGTGAAGTAAATCTTACCGCCGAAGCTCACACCATCAACCGTAAAATACGGGTCGGTATAATTTAAGCTGGCATTTTTTGAGTAATCATTGGTACTCACACTCACGCCAGCTTTGTTACCTGTACCGAAGAAGTTATCTTGCTGAATACCTGCATTTAAACTCAAGCCAGATTCAGAACCATAACCAATACCCGCATTAAATGAACCCGCAGGCTGCTCTTTCACTTGGACATTAACATCAACCACATCCATTTCACCCGGTACACGAACAGTATTAGTGTTTACTGTTTCAAAGAAACCAAGTTGATTTAGACGCGTTTTAGAACGGTCGATTAAGCGGTTAGATAACCAAGTACCTTCCATCTGACGCATCTCACGGCGTAATACTTCATCTTTAGTAACATCATTACCGGCAAAGTTAATACGACGTACATAAATACGTGGACCCGGTTCAACAGCAATCGTAAGATTAACGGTATGGTCTTGGTCATTGATTTCTGGATAAGTAGATACTTTTGGATAAGCATAGCCAAAACGACTTAAATAACGGCTTAAGCTTTCTTCCGTTGCCGTGACACTTGCACCACTGTATAGCTCACCAGAGTTAAGCGCTAATAAACCGCGTAACTCTTGTTCTTTGTCTAATAGGTCACCCGTTAGAACGATATCGCCTAATTTATACTGCTCACCTTCATCTACTTTCAGGGTAATATAAATACCTTGTTTATCCGGCGTCATTGATACTTGTGTTGATTCCGTTTTAAAGCGGATATAACCATTATCAACATAATGGCTACGCAGTTTCTCTAAATCACCAGCGAGCAGTTGTTTCTGATACTGTTGATCTGCCATAAAGTTCCACCACGGCGTAGTATCACTCAGTTCAAATAATCGCTTCAGATCTGTCGTCGAATAAACTGTGTTACCTAAGATATTAAGTTGTTTAATTTCTGCTGACTTACCTTCAACAAAACTAAATTTAATATCAATACGGTTACGTGGTAATGGGGTAATAATAGTGTTAATTTGTGCACTGTAACGACCCGCACCATAATAGAATTCTTGTAAGCCCTGCTCTACAGAACGAATAATAGTACGATCGATAGGCTCACCAACTCGAATGCCTGATGAATTAAGGCTTTCTTGTAATTGTTCTTCTGGGATCGCTTCATTACCCACAAACTCAATGCTACTGATCGTCGGTAATTCAGTTACTTTAAAGACTAACGTCGCACCGTCACGGTACAGTTCAATATCATCAAAATTACCTGATGCGTAGAGTTTCTTCACCGCTAACGCGGTATCACGGCTGCTGACATTATCGCCTTCTCGCAGTGGGATATTCAATAATGCCGCACCTAGCGTTACACGTTGCAGGCCCTCGACTTGGATATCTTCAACAATGAAGCTATTTGCAGCTGCAGTTGCTGCCGTACTGGTAAATAAGCAAGCACTTGAAAGTAGTACGCCAACTAAATATTTATTTATTATCATTCTGAGTAAATAATCCCTAAAACGCAATTCAATGACTTATAAACGAGCAAAGTCATTAAATAAGGCAAGTCCCGTTAATAGCATAATAATGACTGAACCAATTTTAAAACCAAACTCTTGAACCTTTTCAGATACAGGTCGACCGGTAATAAGTTCAAATGTGTAATACACTAGATGGCCACCATCCAGTACTGGCAGTGGCATTAAATTCATTAAACCTAAATTAACACTAATCAAGGCAAGGAAACCTAAGAAATAAACCAAACCATAATCTGCACTGGCGCCAGCACTTTTGGCAATAGAAATCGGTCCACTTAAGTTATTCAGCGAAATATCGCCAGTCACCAAACGGCCAATCATCTTAAATGTCAGAGCCGTAAGCTGCCAAGTTCGCTCAACAGACTGTTGTACTGAATCTAGAATACCATATTGAATATCAACAAGATAATCTTCAGGATAACTGGCAACAACAGGCGCAACACCTAAATAACCTTTAACTACGCCATCAGGGCCAGCTTTACCTTTTGGTGTCACATTTAATACTAACTGTTGACCGTTGCGCAGAATGCTGACAGCCAAAACTTGATCAGGGCTGTGCTGGATTATGTCAACTAACACAGACCAATCATCAATTGCTTGCTGGTCAACGGCAATGATTTTATCACCAGCCAACAGACCCGCTTTTTCACCCGCACTGCCTGTAATGACTTCAACCAACTCTTGGCTCACGGCAGGTCGATATGGCGTTAATCCCATACTAGTTATCGGAGATTCACGTTCTGGATCAAATTGCCATTCACGCAAATCAATTTGTCGAGACACGGTGTAATTAGTCTCTTCAAGATATAACTGCATCGCCATCGAAGGCTCACCCATGTGTTCAATTAATTTAAGGTTTACGTCATTCCAATCTTGAACTTCTTGTCCATCAATCGCGGTGATAATCGCTTTGTTCGTAACACCTGCTTCTGCCATAACAGAATGCGGTGCAACCTCACCAATAACCGGTTTTACACTCGGTACGCCGATCATGAACATAAACCAAAACGCCACAATCGCTAACGCGAAGTTTGCTAAAGGCCCAGCGGCTACAATAGCGATCCTCGCAAGTACAGGTTTACGGTTAAATGATTGTGATTTTAATTCTTCTGGTACATCATCAACACGCTCATCAAGCATCTTAACAAAGCCACCTAGCGGGATCATTGCGATCACATATTCAGTGCCGTCTTTAGCCGTACGCATCCATATCGTTTTACCAAAACCAACCGAGAAGCGTAATACTTTAACGCCACAGCGACGCGCTACCCAAAAGTGACCAAATTCGTGTATAGCAACTAAAATGCCCAGTGCAATAATAAATGCACCTAGATTCCATAAAGACGATATCATTTTGCTACTCTGTTTATTGTTTGTTGTGCGTCGATTCGCGCCATTGCATCAATATCAACCAATGCATCAATATTATCAGGTTCAGAAACTGTCATCCCATCTAAGACCGAGCCATTTATGCGGGCAATATCTGTGAAACCAATCTGCCCAGTTAAAAAGGCGTCTACTGCTATTTCATTTGCTGCATTTAATGTTGTCGTTGCCGCTTGGCCTTGATAACAAGCATCAATGGCTAATTTCAGACAAGGGTAACGCGCATAATCAGGTTTCAAGAAGGTCAACTCACCCATTTCGAAAAAATCGAGAGGTTTAACACCTGACGAAATACGTTGAGGGTAAGCCATAGCATGGGCAATTGGGGTACACATATCTGGTTCACCCATTTGTGCTAATACTGAACCATCGGTATATTGCACCATAGAGTGGATAACTGACTGGGGATGAATAACAACTTGGATCTGTGCTTCGTCAGCATTAAATAACCACTTAGCTTCAATATATTCTAAGCCTTTATTCATCATGGTAGCTGAGTCAACTGAGATCTTCTGACCCATTGACCAGTTCGGATGTGCACAAGCTTGTGCTGGTGTAACCGCAGCTAAATCAGCAATATTACTATAACGGAATGGACCACCAGAACCGGTTAATAAGATCTTACTGATACCCTCAGCAACCAGATCACAAAAGCCTAGGTTAGTTTGTACTGCGGTCGGCATGGCCTGAAAGATAGCATTGTGCTCGCTATCAATCGGTAACAGCTCTGCACCACTGGCTTTTACTTCGTCCATAAATAACGCACCAGACATCACCAGTGCTTCTTTATTGGCAAGTAAAATACGTTTACCGGCACGCACAGCGGCTAAAGTCGGCATCAATCCGGCGGCACCAACAATAGCAGCCATTACCATATCTGTCTCATCCAGAGCGGCAACCTGACATAAAGAGTCCATTCCAGACAATACTTCAGTAGAACAGTTAAGTGATTTTAGTTGTTGCGCTAACTCACCTGCCGCAACGTCATTGAGCATCACAGCATAGCAAGGTTTAAATTCTAAACATTGGGCAAGCATCTCAGTAACATTGTTATTAGCGGTTAAAGCCTGGATCCGAAAGCGCTCAGGATTTTGACGAATAACTGCAAGGGTGCTTTTACCGATCGAGCCGGTTGCACCCAGTATCGTTAATCCAATCACAATAACGCTCCTTTAAAAACAAACTAAGTAAATAACAGCAAATACCGGTAATGCAGCCGTCAAGCTATCAATGCGGTCAAGAATACCACCGTGACCTGGTAATAAGGTACCACTGTCTTTTACACCCGCTTCACGTTTGAACATACTCTCGTTAAGATCACCTAATGTTGATGAAATTGACGTAACAAAACACGTGAACAGGATTATGACAAGCTTACTGCTATCAAGTTCCCCTGAAGGTGAAACGGTCATCACAACAGCTGCAATTAGCGCAATAATCATTGATACTGCAACACCACCTAAAAAGCCTTCGCGAGTTTTACCTGGGCTTACTTTTGGTGCTAATTTATTTTTACCAAATTTCTTTCCGGTGAAATAAGCACCAGAATCAGCGCCCCATACCAGGAACATAACTAACATCACTAACCATGCACCAGACTGCTGGTCATGTGCATAATCAACAGAACGCAGTGCTAACATAGCCCAGAAAAATGGCACTAATGTCACAATACCAAACACCACTTTAACTAAGGTGTTTTTAGTCCATGCTTTTGCGCTATTTGGATAAGTTAAAACTAATGCAGCACAAATTAACCACCATATAGCGCCAACACTTAAGATAGCGCTAACTAACGGTACTAATACAATTTCACCATCACTTACGTGCCAAATATTACGCACATCAGGTGGAATAACTAATAGCGTCGCACCTAGGAGTAGTGAATAACCAACAATTAAGGCATTTGGTAATTTGGCATTATTCTTATCAACCAGCACTGCCCACTCTTTTGTGGCTAAGATAAAAACACCTGCGATTGCAAGCGCATACCACTGCAAGGGTAATAAAAAGATAGCGGCAAGTGCTAATGGCGCTAAAATTAACGCGGTTGTAATTCGTTGCTTAAGCAAAAGTTGTTCTCCTATTGAAAGCGATCAGATCTTATCTAAACGCTTATTTATATGTTTTTATTGCTATTTTTGGTTAAAATAGCTCTAACCTGTGCACCAGTGCCACCAAAACGACGTTCTCTGTTTACAAAACTAAAAATGGCATCTTCAAATGCTGTTTGGTCAAAATCAGGCCATAAGGTGTCGGTAAAATATAATTCCGCATAAGCTAACTGCCACAGCAAAAAGTTACTTATTCGATGGTCGCCACCAGTCCGGATCATCAAATCGACTGCTGGCTGTTCTGCCATAGCAATATATTGCCCCAGCTTTTTATCATCAATTTGATCTAAGTTTATTTCACCGGTTTTAACCGCGATAGCAATCTGTTTAGCTGCATTTGCTATATCAGATTGACCGCCATAGTTGGCCGCGATATTGAGCGTTAGTTTGGTGTTATTACAGGTTAACGCTTCGGCTTCAGAAATCTTGGTTTGAATGGCAGGACTAAATGCAGAGACATCACCAATAATTTTTAGGCGAATTTGATTTTTATGAAGTTTTTTAACTTCTCGAGTTAGCACTGTCATGAATAATTTCATTAACATACTAACTTCAGCTTCTGGTCGACGCCAGTTTTCGCTACTAAACGCAAATAACGTTAACGACTCAATCCCGATAGTTAATGCACTAGTCACAACTTGACGAACAGACTTAACACCTTCATGGTGGCCCTTAACACGTATTTTGCCACGCTGTTCAGCCCAACGACCATTACCATCCATGATGATAGCAACATGCTTAGGTTTCGAGTCATTAACTAACGCTTCGAGTTCGGTTGAGTTTACCATTACTATCTTTATCCATTAAAAATTAAAACGCCGCATCGAAACACGGCGTCTTAAAAAGCGTAATGTAAATTACACTTCCATTAGGTCTTTTTCTTTATCTGCTAATACAGAATCAATTTGCTTGATATACGTATCAGTCAGTTTTTGGATTTCATCTTGTGCACGGCGCTCGTCATCTTCACCGATTTCTTTTTCTTTTAATAGTGCTTTGATATCGCCATTTGCGTCACGGCGGATGTTACGAACTGCAACACGGCCTTGCTCAGCATCTGCACGTACAACTTTGATTAAGCTCTTACGACGCTCTTCAGTTAGTGCAGGTAATGGAATACGGATATTAGTACCAGCAGATTGTGGGTTAAGACCCAAATCAGACATCATGATTGCTTTTTCTACAGCTTGCACCATAGTTGCATCAAATACTGTAATGCTTAATGTACGTGAATCTTCAGTGCCAACGTTACCAATTTGGTTAAGTGGCGTGTTAGCACCATAGTAAGATACTGTAATACCGTTTAGGATACTTGGGTGTGCACGGCCAGTACGAACTTTAGATAGTTGGTTTTTTAATGCTTCGATACTTTTGCCCATACGGGTCTGAGCGTCATCTTTAATTTCGTTGATCACAACGTCTTCCTTAAATTTGTCGAGCAATGATAAGCATTGCTTTATCGATGAGAATTTACTTACTTAGTGTAAATCAATTCAATTTAGAGGTCTTGTTATAATGCCCCTAAACTTTAAACTATTGTATTTATTTACTGAATTTGAGATCCAGTTTTATTTCTTTGCTGCATTTGAAATCAATGTGCCTTCAGCTTCACCCATAATAACACGACGTAAAGCACCTGGCTTAGTCATGTTAAATACACGCATCGGCAAGTTATGGTCACGAGCCATAGTAAATGCAGATAAATCCATGATTTTAAGCTCTTTTTCTACCACTTCACGATATTCAAGAGTCGAGTAAAATTCAGCATCTGGGTTTTTCACTGGATCTTCAGAGTATACACCATCAACTTTTGTAGCTTTCAATACGATGTCAGCTTCAATCTCAATACCACGTAAACACGCAGCAGAATCCGTTGTACAGAATGGGTTACCTGTACCCGCCGAGAAAATAACAACTCGACCAGTTTTTAATAAACTAATTGCTTCAGCCCAGTTATAGCTATCACATACGCCACGTAATTCAATTGCAGACATTAAACGAGCATTCACATAAGCACGGTGAAGTGCATCACGCATTGCTAAGCCATTCATCACAGTTGCTAACATGCCCATGTGATCGCCCACTACACGGTTCATTCCTGCTTCAGCAAGACCTGCACCACGGAATAAGTTACCGCCACCAATAACTAAACCAACTTGAACACCCAGCTCAACAATTTCTTTGATTTCTTGCGCCATACGATCTAGCACTTTCGCATCGATACCAAAATCTTCATTGCCCATTAGCGCTTCACCGCTAAGCTTTAATAAAATACGACGATATGCAGGTTTTGGGTTGGTAGTCATAATGATCTCTCTATCCTAATTGTGGAAAAACCGCAGCCTAAGCCGCGGTCTGTATTAAATCTTAAGCAATAATGAAATTATGCTTTTTTAGCTGCTGCTACTGTAGCTGCAACTTCAGCGGCGAAATCATCTTCCGCTTTCTCGATACCTTCACCCACTTCGATGCGGATAAATGTTTCAACGTCTGCGCCTTCTTCTTTAAGAAGTTGACCAACAGTTTTTGAAGGTTCCATGATGAAAGCTTGACCTGTAAGGCTAACTTCACCAGTGAATTTCTTCATACGACCAACAACCATTTTCTCAGCGATTTCTTGTGGTTTGCCACTGTTCACTGCGATGTCGATTTGGATCGCTTTTTCTTTTTCAACAACTGAAGCTGGTACATCTTCAGGTTTAACGAATTCTGGCTTAGCTGCTGCTACGTGCATAGCAATTTTCTTAGCTAGTTCAGCGTCGCCGCCTTTAAGTGATGTAACAACACCGATAGTACCGCTGTGTACGTATTCAGCTAGGTTTTCACCTTTAACTACTAGAACACGACGTACGTTGATGTTTTCGCCGATTTTAGCAATCAGGTTAGCACGTGCTTCTTCAACAGTTTGACCTGCTTCGAATTCAGCAGCTAGAAGTGCTTCAGCAGTTGTGAATTCGCCTGCAAGTGCAACGTTTGCAACTTGATCAGCAAATGCTAGGAAGCTTGCATCTTTAGCAACGAAATCAGTTTCTGAGTTAACTTCAACTAAGATAGCAACGCCGTTGCCGATTTTAGTTTTGATAACACCTTCAGCAGCGATACGACCAGCTTTTTTAGCCGCTTTTACAGCGCCTGATTTACGCATGTTTTCGATTGCTAGTTCCATGTCGCCTTCAGCAGCAACAAGCGCTTTTTTACAATCCATCATGCCTGCAGCTGTACGTTCGCGCAGTTCTTTAACCATTGCAGCAGTAATTGCCATGGGTAATTTCCTCAATTTCTTATAC
>Ga0209396_1001009_pt1 | contig 32263 bp, 21 predicted proteins | sample GOMGulsemesocosm_6_FD_184638 | JGI IMG/M metagenome (GOLD analysis project Ga0209396, IMG submission 184638) | Methane-oxidizing microbial communities from mesocosms in the Gulf of Mexico - GOM8C Gulf of Mexico (SPAdes) (version 2) | ecosystem: Environmental > Aquatic > Marine > Cold seeps...
GAAGAAATGGCTGTTATGGTTGATCTTGGCAAAGAATTTAACTATCACTCAGGAACATTTCACCATGCAATTGAGGCCTATAAAATTGCCGATTTATTAGCAGCTAACGGCAATTGTGCGGCAATGTGGCCTGATTGGTGGGGCTTTAAAATGGAAGCTTTTGACATGGTTGAAGAAAATACAGCTATTGTCGATGCAGTGAAAAACTCTTGTGCAGTAGTTCATTCAGATTCATCAACGACCATTCAACGTTTAAACCAAGAAGCCGCGAAAGTTATGTATCGCGCCAATGAAAATGGTTTCGCCCTAAAAGAAGAAGATGCAATCAAGTGGATTACGGCTAATGCTGCTAAATCTTTAGGTATTAATGATGAAGTTGGTAGCTTAGAAGCAGGTAAGAAGGCAGATGTCGTTGTTTGGAATACTAATCCATTTAGTGTTTATGCCCAAGCAGAGCAAGTCTTTATTGATGGCGCTAAAGTTTACGACAGGTTAGATGATAAATACCAAGCGAAAAGTGACTTTTTACTTGGTCAAAAACTAAATAGTAACCTTGTCAGTCCAACTAATAAAACAGCCATTAAATAATAGGAATTCCAATGAAACATACTCAATTACTTACTTCATTGCGCTATGCCTTATTTGGCGTACTTGCAGTAACTACCAGCCAAGTACAGGCTGAATCAATTGCAATAACCAATGCCACTGTATATACCGTAGCTGAACAAGGCATTTTAGCACAAGCAACAGTTGTTATTGATAATGGAAAAATCACTGCTGTTTATAGCAAAGGAGAAACTCCAGAGTCACTTAACGCCGATACTATGATTGATGCAAAAGGACGTATCTTAACGCCAGGTTTTATTGCCTCTGGCAACTTACTAGGTTTAGTTGAAGTGAACGCGGTCTCCGCCACACGTGACGGTTCTGATAAAAAAGCAGATTTAACCTTTGATGCCAGTTTAGCGTTTAACCCTAAATCAACGTTAATCCCTTATGCACGTAAGGGCGGGATCACCAGTAATTTAGTTATGCCCCATGGTGGTGAAAAGGTGTTTACTGGACAAAGCTTTACAGTGAATTTATCAGGTGAATTTGACAGTGTTATTGCACCGAAAAATGCAGTGATAGTTTCACTTGGTAGTAATAGTAAAGGTTCAAGAGCATTAAAACTACAAACCTTGGGTAACCAACTTGAAGATGCGAAAAAATCTCTAGCTAAACTTGAAAAAGCGAAAAATAAGAAAAAAACGAAAGGGAAAGAGGAAAAGGAAGCTAAAACACCGTCTCGTTCTGAACAGGTAATGTATGCTTTATTATCAGGTGAAAAACCGTTACTTGCCTACGCTGATAGAGCGACAGATATTTTAGCGTTATTGAAATTAAAACAGCAATATAAGCTAGATTTGATACTTGTTGGCGCAAGTGATGCAGTCCTGGTAAGCGATGAAATAGTGAAAGCGAATGTGACGGTAATGATGAGTGCAGTTGATAACCTGCCAGGCAGTTTTGATTCATTACATAACTCACTTGATAATATTGCTAAATTAGCGGAAGCGGGCGTTAAAATTATAATCAGCAATAGTGGTGAAAGTCATAACATTAATCAGTTACGCTTTGATGCAGGTGTTGCTATTGCCAACGGTCTTGAAGCAACAACTGCATTGGCAGCAATTACTGCCAATGTTGCTGATAGTTTCAATTTAAACAGTGGTCGTATTGCGGTTGGTAAAAATGCCGATTTAGTTCTATGGAGCAGTGATCCATTTGAAATAAGTACCAAGGTTGATGCCATGTGGATTAACGGTAATGCTATGTCATTAAAGTCACGTCAAGATGCACTTCGTGAGCGTTATACTACTAAAAGTAATATGCCGCGCGGCTACATTAAATAGTATGTAAAATCTAAGATAAATCTTTGCGTATTTACTAAAGCCTGTATTTTAAGTTCATCCTTAAATTACAGGCTTTTTACTTTTATCTATTAAATTAACGTGCCTATGCACATGACTCTGGGATGCCATGCCCGTGGTGTTTTTATCGGGGATCCAGTATCAAAAAAGTGATGGATCTTCGGTCAGAGACCTCGAAGATGACATTTATAGCGAGCACCTGAGTTAACTACATAGGCATGTAAATTAATGACTTTATATCACCCTGAAATAAGTTACCTTAGGGGATAGATGTGATAATAAACTTGTATTTTAAATCCCGATCATTATTATAAAACTTCAAACTTAAGTAACTCTTTTTTAAGTAACTCTTTTTTAAGTAACTATTTTTAAGTAACTATTATGCGTTCTGTTTTCAACACATTGCTTTTTTTGGCGTTAACCAGTTTAGCTTCTCCTGGGCACACTCGAGATAAAATTGGTTTGGTTTTAAGTGGCGGTGGTGCCAAAGGTACAGCCCATATTGGAGTACTTAAAGTACTAGAACAACATAACATCCCTGTTGACTATGTAGTAGGTACCAGTATTGGTGCATACGTGGCAGGTATGTACGCGTTAGGCTACGAGGTTGATGAAATTGAAGCTACTATGTTGGGCTTACCCTGGTCTGATGGTTATTCTGATTTCATTCCAAGAGAGTCACTATCTTATGCTAGCAAGCAGCATAGAGACAGGTATAACATATCAATAAGGTTAGGTTATAGCGATGGCGAATTTAAAGTTCCCCATGGGTTATTGTTAGGTCAAAGTGCTTATCAATTATTGCAACGCTCCACCGATACCGTCAGTGCTTTCGCTAGTTTTGATGATTTAGCTATCCCTTATCGTGCTATCGCCTCAGATATTGCCACAGCAAAAGCCGTGATTATTGACTCTGGTAGTATCAATCAGGCCATGAAAGCCTCTGCAGCGGTACCCGGTATTGTCGCAGCCGTTATAATTGATGGTAAAACGCTCGTCGATGGCGGTATTACCAATAACATGCCTATCGATGTCGTCAAAGCAATGGGAGCTGATATTGTCATTGCTGTTGATATTGGCTCACCTCTAGCGCCACAACATGAACTAACCAGCACAGTATCAGTACTAAATCAGTTATCAACTATTTTAACTAACAATACCAGTTTGGCGCAAAAAGCTTTACTCACAGATAAAGATTTATTGTTACGTCCAGCCATTGATGATTTAAGTACCACAGATTGGTCTGTTATGCAGAAAGCTTTGGAATTAGGCGAACAAGAAGCACATTCAAAGTCCAAAGCCTTGATGAAATTGTCAATTAGCGACAATGATTACCAAGTATATAAAAATCAAAAAATGCTCAAATCAAGAAAATGGTTTAATGAACTACCAAAACATATCATTGAAATCAAAATACAAAATAATTCACAAGTTGAAAATGACATCATTCGCCTTAACTTTGCTGTTAAGTTAGGTAAAAAACTTACCAAAGAGGAATTGGACTTAGCGATTAATAGGGTTTATGCCTTGGATAAATTTGAGCAAGTTACTGTTGAATTTAATGATACTAAGCAAGGTCGAATTTTAATCCTACATACACATACTAAATCTTGGGGACCTAACTATTTCGATTTTGGTTTCAACTTAAAAACAGATTTTTCTGATCAATCTATCACTTCACTCAATATGTCGTACCTAATAACCGATATTACTAATAACGATGGACATTGGTTAAATGAGATTGAATTGGGTTGGGAAACATTTATATCGAGTGAGTTTTACCAACCACTTAATAAAGACCAAGATATCTATAGTAGAGCGAGAGTCTCTTTTGTCCAAGATAAATGGGAAAAAAATAGTAGGCGTCCTGAGCTGAGAAATGATTATTACCTTGGTAAATTCGCGCTAGGGTATAACTATTCGTTTAAGGGGCTTGTTGAGTTTGGCATGCTAGCTGAAACAGGCGAACTTTCAATTGATGCGCTTAATACTGATGATTACGATTATGATACCCACGGAAGCTTTTTGACCTTTGGTTACGATACGCTTGATAGTATAAATTTTCCTACACAGGGTAATAAATTATTAGTTGAAATGAAGTGGTTAAACGATAAATACTCACCTAAATTAAGTGACACAGAAGAAGATAAAGCGATTACTTTCACACTTGATTGGCGTGGTGCTATCGGCATCAGAGGTCATACTTTTGTTGGTATCACCTCTTTTTCGACCATAGACAATGAAACCGATTTTAGCGTTCATGTAACAGAGTTAGGCGGTTTTTTGAATCTGTCAGGTTACCAAGAAGATGCGCTTATTGGCGTACATAAAGTCTTTGCCGCCGTTGTTTATCAATATGACTTAGGTCGGGATATACCGGGTGGCTCTGGCTTGCCTATTTATTTGGGCACCAGCCTGGAAGCCGGTAATGTTTGGGATGTTAATGAAACGGTTAAATATAGTGATTTAATCAATTCGGGTAGTATTTACCTCGGTACAGATACCAGTTTTGGTCCAGCAGTGTTAGGGGTAGGCTTTGCTAGCGGTGGCGAATACTCATTCTTTTTATCGTTAGGTAAAAACTGGTAGTGCAATTCAAATAGGTTCAGTAACCTTTTATGCTATCAAACAAGTTTTACTTCTTATAGAATTCATATCTCCTGAACCGATATTTGCCACCTATCACCGAAATAGATTAAGTCATACCATGAAAAAAATACTATTAGATAACAGTTTTGCTCAAGTTACTTCAATGACACTTTGCCAAAGCAGTGCTACTGAAAGCTTTGAAGGACTCAATATTTCTCATCCCCATTGCCAAGCGCAGGTAAGTCTTTACGGTGGTCAAGTGCTAAGTTTTAAACCGACAGGGCATAAAGATGTTTTATGGTTAAGTGAACTGGCCTGTTATCAAAGTGGTAAAGCGATTCGTGGAGGTATCCCTATTTGTTGGCCTTGGTTTGGCGCTAATGATAAACAAACCAATGCAGTGAAATCTTCAAATCATGGCTTTGCCAGACAACTTTTTTGGCAAGTTGAGACGCTTGGTGCTGATGAGCGTGGCGTAACTATTACCTTAGTATTATCTGGCGAAAATCAACATCCGATTTGGCCTAACGCCTATCAATTAAGACAAACATTATTTTTTGGTAAAAGCTTCAAGCAAACGTTAGCCATGACCAATCTATCCCAACAGGATGCACAATACACCGCTGCATTACATAGTTACTTTGGCGTAAGTAATCCTGGTAAGGTAAATGTTGATACATTAACGGGTGTTAATTACTGTGATAAATTAACTGATGGTTCAAGTATTCAACAGCAAAGTGTTAGTTGTATCGGTGAGATTGACCGCGAATATCACAGCAGTGAAAAAATGGTCATTGTTGATAATGACTGGCAGCGACAAATCGAAATAGTGAGTAATAATTGCCAGCAGTGGGTTTTATGGAATCCAGGTGTCGAACTTGCTAATACCATGGCTGATATTCATAGCGGTGGCGAACAACAATATGTCTGCTTAGAAGCCGCCAATACTGCTTGGCAAGCCTTACCAGCAGGACAAACAGTTATTATCTCGCAAGAAATCAGTGTCACCAACCTTTAACCTGTTCAAGTTAATTGGGCTAATTGGTATTAGTTAATCCGTAAATAGCGGTGTAATAAACCTTGAGTAAAGTTAATTTTGAGATAAAAACCACGCGGTAATGTCATAAAAGGTTTGCCATTGCGGTCAAATGCTTGAGTTCTGGCTTTATTATTGGCAGCTTTGGGTCTTAATTGCATTACTTGACCGTGTTTACCATGGATGTTTTCTACCTCCCCTAGCACAATCATGTCGGTAAGCTCTTGCCAATCTTGGGCTAATAATGCCTCTTCTTCATCGTTAGGTGACCACAAAAAAGGTGTGCCGACTAGTCGTTCACTGATAGGTACATCTTTTGGCGTGATCACTGGCACCCAAAGAACTCTCGCTAATTTTTTACGTACATAACAGTTATGCCAATTTACTCCAACAAGACCCGTTAAAGGGGCAACACTGACAAAGGTTGTTTCAAGAGGTTTTGCTTGCTCATTAATGGGTAATGATTTTAACTCAATGCCTAAATGAGGGAAGTCAGGCTCAGGGCGAGAGCCCGCACTGGCGCCTAATACATGCTCTAGTAATAAACCTATCCAGCCTTTATTTCGCGTTAAATCCTTAGGTACAGCAATACCTGCTTGCTCAGCTATTTCACCTAACGTTAAGCCGGCGAGGTTTTGGGCGCTTTGCATCAGCGCTTGTTCAGAAGATGGTATGTTCATAAAAGAGGCGAAATTAACCCGGAAATATTTTATTACTAAGGTTAGTGACTATTATCATAGATTTACTAAAAAAATCAAAGTAATCATTTGCTCCACTGACGTTAATATGGTTGAATTGAAGCAAGTATTATATATATTGTCAGGAGTTCCTGTGATCGATGCCGAAGGCTATCGCGCCAACGTCGGCATAGTAATAATTAATGACATGGGACAAGTATTTTGGGCAAGACGGTTTGGACAACATTCATGGCAATATCCACAGGGTGGAGTTGATGAAGGTGAGTCGGCTGAAGAAACCATGTATCGAGAATTACATGAGGAAGTTGGCTTAAAACCAGAACACGTGAAAATTGTTGCTTCAACTAAACATTGGTTAAAATATAGATTACCAAAGCGTTATATTAGGCATGACTCTAAACCCGTTTGTATTGGTCAAAAACAAAAGTGGTTTTTATTAAAACTAACGGCAGCTGAATCATCAGTTGATTTACTTCACAGCCCGCATCCTGAATTTGATGATTGGCGATGGGTAAGTTATTGGTATCCAGTGAGGCAGGTAGTATCTTTTAAACGAGATGTTTATCGTATGGTCATGAAAGAGTTTGCTAGTTTTGCTTTACCGCTAACGTATGAAAGACGGCCTGATCGTCGTAAACGTCGCGCTTAGTATCAATAACACATAATTATTACTATGATTTATACCAATCCATTAAATATATCAATGGGCTTGGTATTCGATTCGTTTTAAGAATCCTAATAGCCCACTTTATTGTGGGCTATTTTTTTCTAAACTTTTATATTGTAGAAATCATATTATTGCTGAGGAATTAAATGTTAACTACCTTACGTAGAATTGTATTGCAGTTTAGCCAAGAGGCTGAATTGCAAAATGCGCTTGAACGTATGGTATACAGTGTAAAAAAAGCGATGAAGACAGATTGTTGTTCTATTTATCTTGCTGATTATCACCAACAACATTTTTTATTAATGGCCTCTGATGGCTTAGCTAAAACATCTCAGGGGCAATCTTGTATAGGTTTTTCTGAAGGTCTAGTTGGCTTAGTTGGCCAACGAGAAGAGCCGTTAAATATTGCTGATGCCCAGCAACACCAAGACTATATCCACGCGCCAGAAGTTGAAGAAGACGAATTTAATGCTTTTTTAGGTACGCCGATTATTCACCAGCGTAAAGTATTGGGTATTTTAGCCATTCAACAAAAAAACTCTCGTCATTTTACTGAAGATGATGAAGCTTTTCTGGTAACACTTTCAGCGCAACTCGCTAGTGCTTTGGCTAATGCCGAAGTGAAAAGTTTGCTCAATCAACAACAAGAAAAAAATCAAGGTGTTAAACAATTACAGGGCATTGCTGGTGCGCCAGGTATCGCCTTAAGTGAAATTATTGTTTGCCAGCCACAAGCTGCCCTTGCTGCGGTGTCGTTAAAAAAATCTGCTGACAGCAGCAAACAGCTTTTACGTTTTAAGCAAGCGGTTGAGAAAACCCGAGAAGAATTTGACGTTCTAAGTAGTAAATTGAGCGAGTCGATTGACGATGATAGCTTAGCAATTTTTGATGTCTACAAGCAGTTGTTAGCGCAGGCCAATTTAGGTCAAGAAGTTGGGGCTAAAATATCACAGGGCTGGCGCGCAGATAGTGCATTAAAGCTGGTCATTGAACATTACATTAGCCAATTTGAAGCTATTGAAGACAGCTACTTTCGCGAGCGAGCTAGTGATATTCGAGATTTAGGCACCCGTTTATTAATAAACATTCAGCAACAAGCTACCGAAGAATTAGCATTACCCAAAGAGTTTATTTTATTAGCAGAAGATGTCAGTGCATCTACGGTTGCTCAATACCAGCACCAAGGCTTGTTAGGCATTATTTCTTTATCAGGCTCTAATAATTCTCACGCCGCCATCTTAGCGCGTTCATTAGGCTTACCAGCCATTATGGGCGTTAATGCCACTGTGCTTAGCCAGTTACATCAGCAACAGGCGATAATTGATGGTTACAGTGGCGAGTTATTTATTAACCCAGATGAGGGCTTAATTCAAGAATATCAATATTTATTAAGCCAAGAAAAAGCGCTTACCGATAAAGTAATGAAAGTAGCTCAATTACCCTGCATAACTCAAGATGGTAGAGCTATTGAAGTTTTACTTAATGCGGGTCTATCTGCTGGCTTTGAACAATCGGCGAAACTTGGCGCACTGGGTATTGGTTTATATCGGACCGAAATTCCCTTTATGAACCGTAGCTGTTTTCCCTCAGAACAAGAGCAAACCAAGTTATACCGTAAAGTTTTACAAGTCTTTCCAAAGCATGGCGTGACTATGCGAACTCTCGATGTTGGCGGTGATAAGTCTTTACCGTATTTCCCTATTAATGAAGAAAATCCATTTCTGGGTTGGCGAGGTATCCGCATTACCTTAGACCATCCTGAAATATTTCTCGTGCAAATACGGGCCATGTTACGTGCAAATCAAGGCTTAAATAATTTAGAGATTATGTTACCTATGATCTCGGGTGTTGAAGAAGTTGATGAAGCTATCCGCTTAATTAATCAAGCCTTCTTTGAGTTGAAATCAGAGCTTAAAGCTGAATTAACCAGAGATATAACGACTGAGCTTATGTCAGCAAGCAATGAAGATGGTCATTTAAACCTTCAGCAAGCACAAGTTAAAGCTCAGGCGGTTTCAACTAAATTAGTACGACCTAAAGTGGGTATTATGCTAGAAGTGCCTTCTGTTATTTTTCAAATGGAGGCTTTGGCTAAACGTGTCGACTTCTTTTCTGTGGGTAGTAACGACTTAACGCAGTATTTGCTCGCTGTTGATCGAAATAATAGTCAGGTGGCCAATTTATATGATGCTTTTCATCCGGCAGTATTAAATGCACTAAATAGCATTGCAAAACAATCAGCAGAGTATTTAACCCCTATTAGCTTATGCGGTGAGCTTGCCTCACAACCGGCAGGAGCTATTTTATTATTGGCTATGGGCTTTGACAAAATCAGTATGAACGGTCATAACGTACCACGGATTAAATGGGTTATTCGTCATATTGATTTTGAGCAAGCACAAATTATTTTAGATAAAACACTAACATTAACAACCGCCAAGCAAGTTCATGATTATCTTAATGAACAACTTGAAATACTAGGTCTTGGTGGCTTTATTCGTGCGGGTTTTTAATAATACCAATTTGATTAAATTTATTCCCTACTCAGAGCTATGCTCGATTTTCAATAACAAGGCAAATTTATTCCGGTTTAGTCACTCTAAATCAAATGAATTTAACAAAGTTAATGGACATCGAGTAAGCTCCCAAGGGCGATTTTAAAAGACTTATACACTACGTTATTGATTTTGAGAAGGGAATAACCATTCTCATCAATCAATGCCTTGCCTTTAAGCCTTTTAATTATCGCTGAGTGGGAAATAACTTAATCAACTTGGTATAACTAGCCCCTTATCTTTTTATTACATATTTAGGAGCGGATCTTCCGCTAAGAATAATGATTTTAACAGTATTAATTGCTTGTCTTGTATTAGGTAGTCTTGTAGGTTTTTTAGCGGGTTTACTCGGTATTGGTGGCGGGCTTATCATAGTACCTGCATTGGTTTATTTACTCCCACTGGTTGGCGTTAGTAGTGATGTTGCAATGCCTATGGCACTAGGTACTTCTTTAGGGGCAATTGTAATCACATCAACCGTTGCTGCTTTAGCGCATCATCGAAAAAACAATATCCCTTGGCCGTTAGCAAGACAATTAATGATTTTAGTTGCCGTAGGCGCCTTGATAGGGGCTTTTATTGCTGACTCACTTTCAAGTGAAGCGTTGACGGGATTTTTCTCTTTTGTCGTTATTTTACTTGCGGTTTATATGTTACTTTCGATAAATGCATCAAAAAAAAGGTCATTGCCATCTACTTACGTATTACAATTTCTTAGTTTTGTCACTGGTGTAGTCTCAAGTTTAATGGGCATTGCTGGTGGGGCCATTTTAGTTCCCTCATTGAGTTTTTTTGGTGTACCGGTACGACATGCAATAGGTATCGCTACTGCTTGTGGCGTAATGGTTGCGCTGTTTGGCTCTCTTGGTTACATTATTACTGGTTTTAATTCAGTTAATCTTCCACAGTGGAGTTTAGGTTATCTTTATTTTCCAGCTTTATTGGGCATTGTGGTGAGTTCTTCAATATTTGCGCCAATAGGTGTTAAGTATGCGAGTAAGTTGCCAGTAAAAACCTTGAAGAAATTCTTTGCTGTTTTCCTTATAGCTGTCGCTATCAAAATGATGCTTGGTTAGAAAATGGTGTTGAACAGTTTTCAGTGAAGTACTTTTAAACATAACCTTTTAACCATAACAGGGTATAATCTCGCGCAATGAACAAATTACTTTCACCCTTTTAATTTTTAACTCTACCTTTTATAGATGGACAAGCAATGACAGATAAGTTCTTACAATTTCCGGTGATAGATCCAATCATTTTCAGCATTGGCCCCGTATCTTTACGCTGGTACGGCACTATGTATTTAATTGGTTTTCTTGCCGCTATGTTTATGGCAAATAAAGCGGCTGATAGAAGTAACGGCTTGTGGACACGAGATCAAGTAAGTGACTTATTGTTCTATGGATTTTTAGGGGTTATTTTAGGTGGCCGTGTAGGTTACGTACTGTTTTATCAGTTTGAATACTTCTTATCAGACCCGTTATATTTATTTGAAATATGGCAAGGCGGTATGTCATTCCACGGTGGTTTATTAGGTGTCATTCTCGCTATATTTATCTTCGCCCGTAAAACCAATAAATCCTTTTTAGCTGTCGGTGACTTTGTTGCGCCATTAGTGCCTATTGGCTTAGGAATGGGTCGCTTAGGTAACTTTATTAATGCAGAACTTTGGGGACGCCAAACGGATGTTTCTTGGGCAATGGTTTTTCCAACCGACCCATTACAAGTACCGCGTCACCCATCGCAGTTATATGAATTTGCGTTAGAAGGTGTCGTACTGTTCGCCATCTTATATATCATTAGCCGTAAAACACGTAGCTTAGGGCTGGCATCAGGTGTTTTCTTAATTGGTTATGGTATTTTTAGAAGCTTTATTGAATTTTTCCGTGAGCCTGATGCGCACCTCGGCTTGTATTTTTCCTTTATTTCTAAAGGACAAATATTAAGTATTCCAATGATTTTAATTGGCATACTTGTTATATATTTCGGCTACTTATCACAACAAAAATCAGCCATTAGCCAAGGGAGTAAAACGCAAAGTAGTGACTCTCAGGGTAAAAAACCTCAGAGCGATAAAGAAACTAAGAAAAGAGTTAAAAAATCAGTCAAAGGAAATAGCTAATGCGCGCTTATTTAGATTTATGTCAACGAATTATTGATGAAGGTACTTGGGTTGAAAACGAACGCACAGGTAAACGTTGTTTAACTGTGATTAATGCTGATTTGCAATATAATGTTGGCGATAACGAATTCCCATTAATAACCACACGTAAAAGTTTTTTTAAATCAGCTATTGCTGAGTTTATTGGTTATATTCGTGGTTATGATAATGCTAATGACTTTCGTCAATTAGGCACTAAAACATGGGATGCGAACGCTAACTTAAATGATGCTTGGCTTAACAATGTTCACCGTAAAGGTGAAGATGATATGGGCCGTGTTTATGGTGTGCAAGCTCGCGCTTGGGCTAAGCCTGATGGCGGCACTATTGATCAATTAAAGAAGATTGTTGATAACCTAAAAAATGGTATTGACGATCGTGCTGAGATTATGACTTTTTATAATCCCGGTGAATTTGATATGGGCTGTTTAAGACCTTGTATGCATACCCACAACTTTTCTTTACTTGGTGATACTCTGCACCTAACTAGTTTTCAACGTTCATGTGACGTGCCGCTTGGGCTTAACTTTAATCAAGTACAAGTATTCTTCTTTTTGGCAATAATGGCGCAAATTACCGGCAAAAAAGCAGGTATGGCATATCACAAAATAGTGAATGCTCATATTTATGAAGACCAGTTAGATTTGATGCAAAATGTGCAATTAAAGCGTGAGCCATTGGCACTACCTAAACTTATCATTAACCCAAAAATCAAATCATTAGAAGATCTTGAAACTTGGGTAACAATGGATGACTTTAAAGTAGAAGGTTATGAGTGCCACGAGGCAATTAAATACCCCTTTGCCGTGTAATACCAATTTGATTAAATTTCTTCCCAACTCAGAGCTACATTGATGAGCTTAGAACAAACAACATTTATTAAACATAGTCATTCTATATTTAGTTAATTTTGTGACGTTATCAGTTTAGCAATGAGCTCCCAAGGGCGAGTTTAAAAGGCTTATATGCGGCGTTATTGATTTTGACAAGGGAATAACCATTCTCAACAATCAATGCCTTGCCTTTAAGCCTTTTAATTCTCGCTGAGTGGGAAAGAACTTAATCAACTTGGTATAACAATTAAAGCTGGCTTTTAGTCACTGCTACCAGACGAAATAATATCAAAAAGGCCACTTTCATAGAGTGGCCTTTTTTCATTTGTTTAGCTTATTTTCGTTGTTAATCTGAATGTAATAAGTGCTTAACGCATAAAAAATTTCAGCATTAATCTTTGGATAAAACTGTCGTAAGGTGGATGCACTAACTTGCCCATATTTATTTTACCCTGGGCTAAAACCGTTTTCGCTTTTGAGAAGGTTAAAAATCCTTCTTTACCATGATAATGGCCCATGCCTGAATCGCCAATACCACCAAAAGGTGCATCGTCAGCAGCAACGTGCATGATGGTATCGTTAATACATACGCCACCTGAGTGGGTTTTATTCAGTAATAATTGCTGTGCTGTTTTATCAAAACTCATGATGTAGAGCGCTAGCGGGCGAGGGCGGTCATTAATATAATCAATAACCTTATCTAAATCTTTATACGGCATTATTGGCAATAATGGGCCAAAGATCTCCTCTTGCATTAATTGCATATCATCCGTTACTTGAGTAATTAATTGCGTGGCAAGTTGGCGAGTTGAGCGATTAATTTCTTCGCCACTGGCTGAAAGTACTTTTGCTCCTTTATCAATCGCGTCGTCAAGCCAAGAGAGTAACCGCTTGTGCTGTGCATCATTAATGATGTTGGCGTAATCTTTATTTTTATCACTTGAGTTGTCTGAATGTTTGGGATACATGCTTTGAAACTGCTGTTGGTAAGCTGCAATAAACTCATCAACTTTGCCTTCAGGACAAAAAATATAATCAGGGGCAACACATATTTGCCCTGCATTTAAACACTTACCAAAGATTAAACGTTCAACGGCTGTGTCAATGGGCATGTCATCGGCGATAATAACCGGTGATTTCCCGCCCAGCTCTAATGTTACAGGGGTTAAATTTTCTGCGGCAGCACGCATAACATATCTGCCGACATTCGTTGAACCGGTAAACACAAGATGATTAAAAGGCAAGGCAGAAAAACTGGCGGCAACATCGGCTTCACCCTCTATTACTGCAACGGTTTTAGTATCAAAAAGACTTGTTAGCATTGCGGTTATCACGGTATTGGTTGCCGGTGTAAATTCCGATAACTTAATCATAGCGCGATTACCTGAGGCTAATGCTCCAATCAAAGGTCCGATGGATAACATGATAGGAAAGTTCCACGGCACCATAATACCTATAACGCCTAACGGTTGATAATGTACAGTGACTTTAGCTGGAGATAGCAGCAACCCGGCATGCCTACGTTGTGGCTTTGACCATTTTTTTAGATTTTTAAGTGTGTAATTGATATTCATCACACAAGGGAGAATGTCAGCTATTAAACTGTCTTGTTTTGCGCGTTGACCATAATCTTTATTAAGCGCGGCAACTAATTCATCTTGGTATGACAATAAAGCCGCTTTTAGTCCAAGCAATTGCTCTTTTCTATATTGAATAGAAGGAGCTGGAGATAATTTATATTCTAGTTTTTGTTGAGCTAAAATAGAGGTTAGTGAAACTTCACTGTTCGTCACCTCTTTATTATTTACTTCAGTGCTTTGCTTATCAATATTTTGACTCATTGGACCTCCTATGATGATGCTTTTACTTTATATCTTTCAATATTAATCGCAAGGTAAATTTATTTTAGTAAGGAATAGCTCGCTTAAAAGTATTAAGTTAGAAATTATAAAAAAGGGTCTTATCAAAGATAAGACCCTTAGAGGAAAAGTATTTATTTTACTGTGCTTATTATTAGCTAATAATAAGCATTAAAAATCATATCGCATTGAAACAGCAAAACCACGACCTGCTTCAGTAACATCCGCTAAAGTTGATTCGTTTTTATGACCAGCGCCGTTTAAGTATTTAACATATTCTTTATCAGTTAAATTAGTTAAGGCTAGGTTAACTTTTAATTCATCCGTCACTTGGTAGCTAGCTAAAAAGTCGACAGTACCATAACCCGCAACTTCCAAGTTACCTTCATTGACTTTATCCATACGAGTAGCCCAGTTAACGATTAACTCTGCCGATAACGCGTCAACTTCATAACTAACACCGGTAATGCCTGAAAGTGGTGAGATACTAGTTAAGTAATCACCAGTAACGTCATCTTTACCATCTTGGTATGCAGCATTTGCAAATACTGACACACTATCATTAAGGTGATATCGCACGGCTGCTTCAATACCTTTTAGCGTTACTGACTCGATATTTTGGTATTGGTAGACTAATACTTGTGTTTCTTGACCTGAATATTTATTAATACCCGTTTCAATATCAATTAATTCAGTTGCTAAAAAATTATCAAATTTGCTGTAATAAATGGCCGTCGAAAAGAAGAAGTCGCCGGTGTGACCACGTAAACCAATTTCAAAATTATCACTTTCTTCTGGCGCTAAATCATCACTAGGTACGATTTTATAACCATACATTGAATTATCATGTTCAATGTATGCTAAGTCATAAGCGGGTACTTTAAAACCTTGACCGTATTGGGCAAAACCAGCAATGGTGTCGGTAAATTTATACAGGCCGCCAATGCTTAAAGATACATGGTTTTCATCAAACTCAGCGTAAGGTGTATCGTCTTCTTTAAGTGCGCCATTAGCGTCCATTTCATAGATGTCGAAACGGGCACCAGGGGTGATAATAAGCTTGTTATCTAATAGAGAAATCTCGTCATTAATAAAGAAACCTGCACGTAAAACATCTGTTTCTGGGAATTTATCAGTTTCTTGCGGATAGCCATTTTTTGGTGTGCCTTCTACTGAATAAAGTTTTACTTCAGTACGGCTAGAGGTAGATTGTTCAATATCTAAACCATAACCAATAGTGTGATTCTCATTGAGGGTTAAACTAGCGTTAGATAAAAAACCTTGAGTTTCTTGTTTATAAACAGAGGTTTTCCACATGTCACGTATTTCTACCAAGGGGTAACCAAAGTTGGCATTGATATCTAACTGTCCATATTCAACATCTTCTTGCTCAGTACTATTTGTATACACAGACAAATTTAGCATGTCATAAAGTGCTGTCGGAGATTCGCTATGAAAACGTAATTGAAAAGATTGATTATCTTTTTGGCCTTGGCTATTTTCATCCACAACGGTATAACCTTCAAGGTCTCTGAAGTAGCCTAATAATCCGTAAGCAATCTCACCAGTAACATCTTGATTCCAAACATCAGCAGTAAAGCTAAGGTAACTATCTTTATTAAAATTGTATTTTGCTTTATAGAAAATACTGCTTGATTCAATATCTAATGAAGGCTTGGTACCAGTATAGTTCTGTGATTCTTCACTATTACGGTAATTTAGATTAAGTACCTGCTCAAAGTTTCCCGTTGCTAGCGCAAGGGTGGTGCCAATGTTACTCTGCTTACCGTCATCGGTGTAGCCAACTTTAACATTACCAGCAAAAGTTTCACCTTCAGTTAAATAATCTGAAGCATCCTTAGTAGTGAATACGACGATACCACCCAACGCATCAGAGCCGTAAAGAGAAGATGATGCGCCTTTTGCTACTTCAACTTGTTTTAAGGTATCCGTTTCAATAAAGCCACGACCAACAATGTCATTCAGACCATTAGCGCCATAACCTTCATTCATACGCATGCCGTCTTTGATCATCAAGACGCGATCGCCGCCCATACCGCGAACGATAATATTTTGTGCGCCGCCAGTACTACCTGTTACTTGTACACTGGGGTCATATTTGAATAACTGGCTCATATCAGTCACCAGTTGTTTTTCAATATCTTGTTCTGTGATTACCGATATGCTTCCTGCAACATCTTTTAAGGGCTTTTCAGTTTTTGTACCACTGATAACAATTCTTTCGAAATCTGTATCTACCGCATCATCGATATCATCTGCACCATAACTTGATGGTGCTACAAAAAGGGCTGTTGAAATAGCAGTTGCGAGAAGGGCGCGCTTGGGCATAAACATTTTTTATTCCTATTAGAAAGAGATATACCTACCTATCGAGAAAAGATAAAAGGTAAAGGTATCAAGTAAATAATTTGCTTCAGGAAAAGCGATATATCGATCAGAATTCACCTTTTTATTAGTGCATAAGTGCAATAAGTGACGCTGTTCAATTAATTTCGTGCATACCATACAGCTCACAATTACAAATGTAAACACAAATAGGAATAATTATCATTTGTAATGTGTTTAGGGTGTATGTACAATTAGCTCGCTTAATTTTAATGAGGTAATTAGCACAGTGAATATCCAATTTTTAGAAATGACCATGGCAAAAGCATCAGAATTATTGATGGCACCAATTATTGTCTTAATTTGTTCGTTAGTCGTTTATGCCATTTATGCATTAGGGCGATTTTTCTCGCAATACCTGGTCCGTAAACAAAATAAACTGGCTTACGTTAGTCAAATATCATCAACAACTGATAAGCAAGTAACAACGCATAATGGTTACCCAATCCATAACTACTTTATCGAAAATCCAACGGCTAGCGAAGATGAGTTAGAAGTGGTGGCGCTAAAGCAATTAGAAAACTTACGCATAGTGACCCGTATTGCGCCAATGCTTGGTTTGATTGCGACTATGGTACCAATGGGGCCGGCGTTGCAAGCACTTGCAGACGGTAACATTCAAGGTATTAGTGAAAACCTAATTATTGCCTTTGCTGCTGTTATTTGGGGTTTAGTTATTTCTTCAATCACTTTTTGGCCAGCATCCGTTAAAAAACGTTGGTGTGCGGTAGAGCTTATCAATATCAGAAAAATTAAAGGTCAAGCGTAATGCGTTTTCTTGATGAAGATGAAGAGCTAAATCCTATTGTTAGTGCGGTTAACTTAGTGGATGTTTTCTTAGTAATTATCGCGGCTTTGTTAATTGCTTTAGCACAAAACCCGTTAAGTACTTTTTCTAATGATGATGTCACAGTCATTAAAAATGCCGGTAAACCCAATATGGAAATTATTGTTAAAAAAGGCAAAGAAATTAAAGAATACAAATCTACGGGTGAAGTAGGCTCAGGTGAGGGGATGCGTGCTGGTATTGCTTATACCATGGCCGATGGCAGCTTTGTTTATGTACCCGAAGGTGGCGAAGATAAAACAGGAACTAAGTCTAAATAGCTTAAAAATATAATGATAACAAAAATACTAAAACAACTATCGATACTCACGACTTTTACACTAATGTGTTTAGTCAAGGTTAGTATTGCAGCGCAAAGCATTCAACTAGATAAGCAGTTGACTAATCAACATAGCAAGCCGCAAGTATTACTGATGATGTCATCTCACGCGTCTAAACCTAAGGGTGATTTATTACAATTATTAGCCCAAGACCAAGCATTTGAGCTAGTTAACTTTTCGACTAAAGGCAAATCAGAAGAAGATATTAAAGCCGCTTGGTCAAAAGCTGACTTAATTATGCTTGATGGTATCAACCCAGCATTATCTAAATATATGTTTGCTAAATACCAAAACTATCCAAAGCAATTTCCTAACGTGCCCGTTATCTCGTTGGGGGATTTACATAACACTAACCTGAACGTGGGTTTAGCCAAGCAACAAGCAAAAAGAATTGCTAGTTATTACAATAATGCCGGTCGTGATAACTACCGAAATATGATGGTTTATATTTCAAATGACTTCCTGAAGTTATCTTCAGTTACGGCAAAACCACCGACTATAGTGCCAAGTGTTGGTTTGTATCATTATGATTTTCCTGGCCTAGTAACAGCCGATGAAAAAGCTTTTTTCAAATATTTAGCTATTGGCCAAAACCAACCAGTGATAGCCATTGGTATCCACCGCAGCGTGGTTGATTACGAGCAACAACAAATTGTTGATGCCTTGATCAAAGGGCTTGAAGCAAAGGGCGCAAAAGCATTAGCTTATTTCTTTGAAGGTGAAGACCAGCCGATGGACTTTACTGACTTGTTAAGTTTTGAAAACGAACAAGGAACTAGGTCTAAAAGTCGTGTTGATTTACTCATTAATTACCGTTCATTGCACTTTGTTGCCAAGCGTCGCGGCGAATTTGAAAAATTAGGTGTGCCAGTTTTACATGCCCTTAATTACACTGAAGGCGACCAGCTAAGTTTTGAAAAGGATAATGCTGGTATCTCGCCATCATTAACGCCGTTTTTCTTAGTAATGCCAGAAGATACCGGTAGTAGCGATCCAACGATTATTGCAGCGAATGATAATGGCAGTAAAGTTATCATTGATTATCAGCTAAATGCTCTAGTAGAGCGTGCTTATAATCACGCTAATCTTGCTCACGTTAAAAACAGTGAGAAAAAAGTAGCGACTTTTATTTGGAACTATCCTCCGGGAGAGAAAAATATCGGCGCAGCTTTCTTAGATGTCCCGACATCAATTGAGAATATCGCCAAGGCGATGAAAGACAAAGGTTATAACGTTGATGTTAAAAACCACCAAGACATCATTGAATCTGCGGGTAAGTTATTACGTCCATATTACCGCGGTGAAGATGCAGAGCAGTTAATAGCTCAAGATTTAGCGGAATACATGCCGGTAACCACTTACCTGAATTGGTTTAATGCGCTACCAGAAAATATTACTCAGCCTATTATTGCTCGCTGGGGCAAGCCAGAAGAAAGCAGTATGATCCGCCAAGCTAAGATAGATGGAAAAACTGTACCTTCATTTGTTATTCCACGCATGAATCTTGGCAATATGATTGTTATGCCACAAGGTGTTCGTGGTGAAGATGCTAAAGAACACGCTAACTTATATCACAGCACAAAAACACCGATTAACCATAGCTACCTAGCAATCTACTTATTTTCTCGTGAAACCTTTGGCGCTGATGCTTACATTAATTTAGGTACCCATGGCTCAGTTGAATGGCTAACGGGTAAAGAACGTGGTTTGTCAGTGTATGATGCGCCCAGTTTAGCCCTAGGTAACTTACCGGTATTTTACCCTTACATTATTGATAATGTTGGTGAAGCAATGCAGGCCAAACGTCGTGGTCGCGCAACTATGATTAGTCACTTAACGCCAGGTTTTGCTAAAGCAGGTTTATATACTGAAGTAGCTGACTTAAGTGAAAAAATTAATAACTACCTAATGTTGTCAGAAGGGCAAACCAAAGCAAATACTCAAACTGAAATAACCAAAATGGCAGAAGAGTTAAACATGCTTAATGACCTGTCACTTGAAAAAGGTGATTTAGCCGCTGATTTTGATGGGCACATTGCCAAACTGCAAGATCACTTAAATGCCTTAGCACAAATGAGCCAACCCTTAGGTGTGCATATTTTTGGAGATTTACCAAAAGATTCACACTTATTTAGCACCATGTTACAAATGTTAGGTGATGACTTTACCGCGCGTGCCGCTGAGTATGAACAAGCGCATAACATTTCTGTGCCAGCTGCTGAGCAGTTTGATGAACGTAATGTGAAAAAGCTCTATGCTCTTGATGGTTTTCAGTTATTAAAAGCTTACATTGTCGCTTCTAAAGACAAGCCTAAATCTTTAACTGACTTAGATGAAAAGTTAACAGCTGATTTAACTTTAGCTAAGACTTATTGGGATAATTTTCAAGCAATCGCTGAAACGCAAAACTTAATGTTAGCGCTAGATGCTAACTATATTGCAACTAGTTATGGTGGTGACCCAATTCGTAATCCTGATGCTGCGCCTACGGGTCGTAACTTAATTGGCTTTAATCCAGCCAAAGTACCGTCAAAAGAAGCCTATGATGCAGGTGTTATTTTGATGAACCAAACCATTGATGCTTATGTTAAAAAACATGGTAAATATCCTGAAAAGCTGGCGTTTTCTTTATGGTCTTTAGAAACCATGCGCCATCAAGGTGCTTTAGAAGCGCAAATCTTGCATGCGTTAGGTTTAAAGCCTAAGTGGAACCATCAAGGCCATGTCGTTGGCACTGACGTTATTCCTTATAGTGAGCTTAAACGTCCACGTATCGATGTGGTTATATCTGCAACAGGTTTATACCGAGATGCTTTTCCTAACGTTATGTTATGGATAGCCAAAGCCATTGATAAAGTGGCTAAAATGAAAGAAGACAATAACTTTGTTTATCGCCATGCGACGGCATTAAAGTCTGAATTACTCGAGAAGGGTAAATCAGAAGAAGATGCCGATTACTTATCAAGTATTCGTATTTTCTCAAACGAAACGGGTAACTACGGGACTGGTCTTGCGGGTAGCGCATTAGCGTCTGATACCTGGGAAACAGATGATAAATTAGCAAACCTGTACCTTGACCGTATGGGTTTTGCTTATGGTTATGATGAAAAACGCTGGAGCGAAAATGTTTCTGATACGTTAGGAGAAGGTGAAGGCCTGTATTCAAAAGTACTTTCAGGTACTGACGGTGTTATTTTCTCACGTTCAACCAACCTTTATGCGTTATTAACCAACGATGACCCGTTCCAATACTTTGGTGGTATAGGTTTAGCAGTGCGTCATCTTGATGGTAAAACGCCAGAAATGTATGTCTCTAATTTGCGTAAAAAAGATCAATTAAAATCGCAAACTCTTGATGAGTTTATTAATCAAGAAATGCGAAGTCGATATTTCCATCCTCGTTGGATCAAAGCGATGCAAGACTCTGGTTATGCCGGTACTACTGCTATCCTAGATCGCATGAACAACATGTGGGGCTGGGAAGTGATGACACCTGAAGCGATACGTGATGATCAATGGCAAGAATTCTTCGAAGTATATGTTGAAGATAAATACCAGATGGATATGCGTGATTTTTTTGAAGAGCACAATGCGGAGAGTTTAGCGCAAATCATTGAGCGTATGCTTGAAGCAGTGCGTAAAGGTTACTGGGATGCAGATGAAGCGACTATCAAGAAAATGGTAGAAACTTATTCAGAGTTGGCCACGCAGTTTGATGTTGCTACTGACAATGTAAAATTCAATGAGTACATGGATACCGCTGCGGTTGGTTTTGGCATGATGCCGCTCTCTGAAGCTTTGGCTCAAGCCTTAGCGCAGCCACAAGTTCCACCGCCAGCAGAAGCAGCAAGCCAAGCAACTGAGCAAGTATCGGGTCAAAAACTGGAAGAGCGAGCCAAGTCTGAGCCAGTGGAAACAGATTACAGCACGCTGTATTGGTTATTCGCTATCTTCTTTATTGGCTTAGTGAGTCACTTTGCCAGACCGACCAAGAAAGTTGTTTGGGTTAAACCTGAAAATGAAAGTAAAAAATCAGTATTAAATAAAGCAGCTTAATAGTAATAACTGCAAAGTTTACATTAAAGTTGAAGTTGAAATATAAATTCAGCTTTGCTGATTTAATACGGTAAAAAACTAAAAGCCCTAACATGGAAACATATAGGGCTTTTGTCGTTTAGCTCCTAAATTAATAGTTGTAAAAATAAACACTTGTTGTTTTAGTGTAACTCTGGTTGAATAAATCAAACGCCTGTTCGATTTATTTGCTGAGAAATATGATAACTATTGTAGTGAAACAACAAGTACCTGCTCCTTTGGAGCAAGTAAGCCAAGCCTTATTAGCTCATGCACAGCTAGACCGTTTTTTTAATGCCGAAATTAAGCTGTTAAAAAGTGAGAATGATGGTGAATTAGTTGGCGGCAAAGGTGCTATTCGTCAAATAGCTATCGGAAAAATCGTCTTCAACGAAGAAATAATCAGTGCTAGTAACGAACATATTTGTTATCGCATTGTCGGGAACTGGCCAGTATCAAACCATCAAGGCGATATTCGCTTAACTTCCTTTATAGCATCACAAGTTAAGCCAGAAGTAACTACTCTCGGCGGGGATAAACGAAGTACTAACATTGATTATCTTATAGTGTTTAAAGGACCTAAATGGTTACCTGACTTTTTGTTAAAATTTTTTGTAGGACGTGATATAAAAAATGCCATGAAAAAATTAGCTTTGTACTTTATTGCCGAAAGCACCTTAGAAGAGCAAGCCACAAAGGAAAAATCAGCATGAGTATTGAAGTGATTTTGTTGGCATTAAGCCCTATATTTGTCGCCTTTATTATTTATGAGTTTGTTAAACATCGCAAACACTATGATATAAAAGACAGTTTGGCCAATACCGCTTTAGCGTTATTACATCAAGGGGCTGATGCCATTGCATTATTATTGTTGATGCCGTTTTTTTATTGGTTACATCAGTTTGCTCTATTTGATATATCGCTCAGTATAAGCACCGTCTTTATCGCCTTTTTATTACAAGACTTTCTCTATTATTGGTTTCATAAAGCGTCGCATCATATTCACTGGCTTTGGGCAGCACATGTAGTGCACCATAGTTCAACAAAGATGAACTTTTCTACCGCATTTCGACAATCCTTAATGTACCCATTAGCAGGAATGTGGGTTTTCTGGCTGCCGATGATCATTATCGGTTTTGAGCCCGTGACAGTGTTTACAGTCGTTGCGCTTAATTTGGCTTATCAATTTTTTGTCCATACCCAAATTGTTTATAAACTGGGTTGGTTTGAAAAGGTTTTTAATACTCCGTCAAATCATCGAGTTCACCATTCAACCAATAAAGCCTATTTAGATAAAAACTTTGCCGGCGTATTAGTTATTTGGGATAAAATATTTGGTACTTATGTGGAAGAAAATCCAGAAGAAAATGGTCCATGTCGTTACGGTATTATTGGTCAAATTAAGTCATATAATCCATTTGTTATTAGCTTTCACCAGTGGATTCATTTATTTAAAATGGCTGTTCGCGCCAGAGGAGTAAAAGCTAAAGCACGAGTACTTTTCACTTATCCAACAAGCTCAGTTGATAAGAGTATGTCTTAACCGCGTATATATCAGGTAGGTTTTAAGTATTTAAGAAAATATACCTGTTAATTACCTCTAATATAAAAACCTTTATAATGATAGTTATTAAGGTTTTAGTGTCTTATTTTTGTGACTTGATTTAGAAATAGCTATTATCCATTCAGTTCAAAAGGCTTTATCACCTTTGCGTAATAAGGACTTATTTAGTAATATTTTTCTCGGCAGTAAAATCAACGCAAAATCGATAAAGTTTGTCTAACTCAATTGGTTTACTCAGTACTCCGTCAAAGCCTACTTTCTCATAACATAGAATATCTTCTCTCATCACATTGGCTGTCAAAGCAATGATTGGCGTATTGGTTTGTTGCTTGATTAACTCACAAGCCGAAATACCGTCCATCACGGGCATCTGAATATCCATAAATATTATATCTGGCTGGTTTTTTTTGAACAGTTCTACACACTCTTTACCATTGGTGGCTATGCTAACTTTTGCTGCTGTAGGACTCATTAGTTTATTGAAAATGAGTCTGTTAATTGCATTGTCTTCTGCCAGTAATACCTTAATTCCTGATAGTTGAGGTGTTTGCATTTCCTCCGGTTGACAACTAGTTATCTTACTCGCTTTATATGAACTTCTTGCAGGAGGCAGTGGTAGGGTAATTGTAAATTGACTACCAATACCAAGTTGGCTTTTAGCGGTAATATTTCCTTTCATTAATTTCGCTAAACTCAAGGCTATATTGGTTCCTAAGCCTGTGCCACCATATTGCCTTGTAGTCGAGTTGTCTGCTTGTTCAAAACGCTGGAAAATACCTTTTAATGCGTCTTCTGACATGCCTATACCAGTATCTGATACACAAATTGATAAACCGTCAAGGTTTGAAGATAGCTCTATAATAATTTGACCTTCTTTAGTGAACTTAGCCGCATTAGAAATAATATTTAATAAGATTTGTTTTACCCTAATGGCGTCACCTAGCCAGTGTTCTTGAAAAACTCCAATCACCTGCAATGTCAAATCGGTGTTTTGTTGCTTAGCTAGAGGTTGCAACTCATTAATAATGTTTTGAATTAACTCTTGGCAGTTAAAGTTAGCTAACTCTAATGTTAATTTTCCTGCTTCTATTTTAGAAACATCAAGAATATCGTTAATAATAGTTAGTAGACTATTACTTGAGGATAATGCCGTGTTTATTAACTCCTTAGACTCTTCATTTGTTATCGACTGTTGCAATAATTGTAATGAACCAAAAACCCCATTCATAGGTGTTCTTATTTCATGGCTCATATTGGCGAGAAACTTTGTTTTATAGCTGCTTATTTTTTCTAACTCTTGAGCTTTTAAAGCTATTTCTTGATGCGATTTTTCCAATTCAGCTGTCCGTACCTTAACCTTATTTTCCAGCTGTTGTTTTATATCAATTTGTTTCATATTCAAGGTTAATAATTGATTTAAAGTCGTTAAATATGAGAGATCAGCATTTGAAAGAGTAATGTTGTTTGTTAATTTAACCGTCATTGTTGCTAGTAGTTTATTTTTCCAAATATAAGGGACCACTATTTTTTTGTTAGCTATCGCTTTTTTTAATGATATCACACGTTCAATCTCTTGATATTCAATAGGTTGGTGGGTGAATACTTCTTCATCACAAAGGGTTATATCGATTGGTGTATTAGGGGAGTCATTATCATAAGTAACTTTATAATCTAGTGAAAAGTATAACTTTTCTGTCGCTGATAAGTAACTTGAATAAATAAAATTAACACGACAGAGGGCTAGTTTTTCAAGACCATGAAATAAAAAGTGAATATAACACTCAAGTAGTACTTTTTTATTTTCTGTTTGCATCATTTGCTGAGCACTTCTTAAAAGTTGCTCTAAATAATTATTTGATTTATTTAATGCCATGCTTGTTGATTGTACTGATAATAAAGACTCTTTTAATCTGATTTTCATGTCATTAAAGCTTTCTGATAACATGTATATCTCATTTTTTATTATAGGTTTTTTGGCTGGTACTATTTGATCTAAGTCTTCTATAGTGACATTGTTAATACGAGCGGAAAGCTCCTCTAATGGATTGATTATCATGGGCTTAACTAGCCAAAGAAATATACCCCATAGGGCAAGGGTTTTAATAATTGAATTAATTATTATTAGAGTGAAACCTGTACTTAATTTGTCAAATATAGTTTTTCTATCGGAATAAAATACCCCATACCCCACGATTGAACTTTCTTTTTCACGGCTGTAATTAATGGTAAAGGTGTGTTCAATGAGGTTTTTTGTTTCACTTTTTGATAAAATCACAATAGCGTCATTACTTGCATCAAGTACTTTTAAAGCAGTAACTGCTGGCAGTTTTATTATACCTTCACTAATGGTTTTTATTCTCTCTTCATCTAAATCCCAAAGTGCGTCAGATAACTGCTTTTCATAGGTAGTTTGATATAAAGCGAGATCTTCTTGAATCATTTGTTTTACATTAAAATACTCGGTCAACATATGAAAGAGTGTTACCACAATCGCTACAATAATATATATCGAAAAAACGCCACGTATGAGGTTAAAACCAATAGAGTTTTTTATAGGGATGTTAGTATCAATAAACATTTTATTTTGCATTCCTTTAGCGAATACTTGAAAAGAGCTCACCTGACCGATGTGAGATACAAGGTTTAATTATTCTTTCATTGGCAAGATGCTGGGATCCAATTTTTCCAAAGCCTTTGGTTTTTCCTTAACCATGCCTTTGCTGCTTGTTGATAAGTTAGGCCATTACCATCTACTTCTAGGGCTAGGCTTGCTAACTGCTCATTATCAAAATTAATATTCTTTAATGTTTTAAAAGCACAAGGCCATTTGATTGGCATTTTTTGCCACGCCACTTTTTTTAACCAGCCTTTTTTAGGATTACCACAGTCGTGTAAAAACTTAGGGTTTACTCCCCACTCAGGAATAGTTTCACAATCGGCATGGTAATCAGGAAACTCAATAAAATGGCCTTTGTATTTAGCTTCTACCCAATTTGGCGTCCAATTAAAAAAAACAATTGCTTGTTTATGTTGCTTTGCTTTAGCTAATTCAGCCCATAAGTCATTACTGCCTTTTGCTTGAATAACTTTAAAATTTAGGTTTAATGCCCTTATTTTTGCTGCTTCAGGTTTTTCCCATGGCCCGCTAAGGTAACGTCCTTTGGGACTAGTTTCTTGGGTTGAGAATATATGAGCGCAGGCATTTAATGCTTGCCAATCAGGTAAACCAGGACAAAGTTCAGCCACATAGTCGGGATACCACCACTCCTCTCTGGTTAATGCATCATGCGTACCTGCATCAATTATTCCACCGTTAGCTATCATGCGGTCATACATTTTTTCCATGGTGCCTTGCCAAACTTCTATTTGAACGTGAGATAAACCTCGTTGTAAAGCCCCCCACTGGGCACTACTCGTTTTTTGGGTGAATTGTGTCTTATAACCCATGTTATGAAATATCTCAGCGGTGATGTGTGATAAAACAATTTGGCTAGTCCAATCATTTAAGATAATGTTAATTGGTTGTTCGGATTCCGCTTTACTGGCAAAGCTAAGGAAAGGGCTAACTAAGAAACTAAACAAAACTATCAAAATGGGCAACTTTTGCGTTAAAAACATCAAGGCCTCAATAAATTAACTAAATAATAATTTTTGTTAATTATAGTCAAGCTTACCGAAACTGCTGAAAACTTGAGCTATTTATAAGTTTTTCATGATTACTTTTTACAACGAGTAAACCAGTGTCTTAATACCGATATTTCATCTATTACCTAGTAAGCAAAAATTATTAGCTAAGTCTTACTAAGAATGTTTATCAGATAGAATTCATTAACTGGTGTGGATTTAAGGTATCCGTTGATATTGGACCCTTGGGATTACAGTATTGATTGAAATTTCAATGTGAGGTTTTTTCTTCGTAGGGCATTATTAAATGCTAGAGCTATCGTCTTTTTGGATGTCTATTCTCATTGAGTACAGTCAGTTAAATTAATCCAAAGGGTTTAGTTTTTAATAGTTGAGAAGGGGGAGGTATTATAAAAAAAGCTACCCATACATGGAAAAAATGTTTAGGTAGCTTATCACTATGAGTTGTTTTTCTAGCAAACAGAGCGATGACAACTACTAGGTTAGCATTCGATAATATTTACCGCTAAACCACCACGTGACGTTTCTTTGTATTTAGTTTTCATATCATTACCTGTTTCCCACATGGTTTTGATTACTTTATCTAAAGAAACTTTTTGTGTGCCTGTGCCGCGTAACGCTAAACGAGAAGCGTTAATTGCTTTTACTGAGCCCATTGCGTTACGTTCAATACAGGGTACTTGTACTAAGCCACCAACAGGGTCACAGGTTAAACCAAGGTTGTGCTCCATACCGATTTCAGCTGCATTTTCTACTTGCGAAGGTGTGCCACCCATGATTTCAGTTAATGCACCAGCAGCCATTGAGCAAGCTACGCCCACTTCACCTTGACAGCCTACTTCAGCACCAGAAATGGAGGCATTAGTCTTGTATAAAATACCAATGGCTGCGGCTGTTAGTAAATAACGAATACAATCATCATCACTGACAGGTTTTACAAACTTATCATAGTAACAAAGTACAGCTGGAATAATACCAGCAGCGCCGTTGGTTGGTGCAGTAACTACGCGGCTGCCTGCAGCATTTTCTTCGTTAACTGCCATGGCGAATAAGTTAACCCAATCCATCGCAGTAAGTGGATCATTAGATTTTTCAACCATCAAACTTCGGTATAGGGCAGGGGCACGACGAGCTACTTTTAAACCGCCAGGTAGCATACCTTCTGTTGATATACCGCGATCGACACTGGCTTTCATCGCATGCCAAATTTCAACTAATTTAGTGCGAATAGTGACTTCATCATTTAGACACTTTTCGTTATCCATCATAATGGTACTAAAGCTTAAACCTTTAGTACTGGCCAAGGCTAATAAATCATCACCTGAGCTGAAGATGTGTGGTCGTACAATGTTGGCATGTAAAGACAGTGCTTTATCTTTTTCTTGTTCGAAATCACATGCTTCAACAATAAAACCACCACCAATTGAGTAATAAGTTTGCTCTAATAATAAAGTATCACCTTGATAAGCATATAAAGTCATGGCGTTAGCATGAGCAGGCAGTGTTTTTTTGCGATGATAAATAATGGCGTCATCTTTAGGGAAGTTGACTTCATGAGTGCCATTAAGTGATATTTTTTGAGTCGCAACTACTTCAGCTAAAGTCGTCTCTATCGACTCAACAGGAATGCCTTCCGGTGTTTGACCAGTAAAACCAAGAATAACCGCTTTACCCGTACCGTGGCCAATACCTGTTTGCCCTAAAGAGCCAAACAATTCGCACCTAGCTCTGTCGACTTTAGTTAATAACTCTTGCTTAATAAGCTCATCAACAAACAGTTTTGCTGCTTTCATTGGTCCCACTGTGTGTGAGCTTGATGGGCCTATGCCAATAGAAAACATATCAAATACACTGATCATACTTTTTTACCTTTGCTCTGCTTTTGTAATACCAAGTGGATTAGTCCAATTGGTATAATTCACATTACTCTTTAATTATAGACCCTAGATTGTTCAAGATAAATATCGAGACGAATAGGATTTGGCAATATCAAATGTGGATTTTTATATTGTTATCCGCATAATAACCAGCTTTTATTTGAATAATGAAATTATTGTCGGTGATTTTTCTGAATGGTAATTTTAGCTGAAAGTTATCAGATAAAGAAACAAAATTTTGGACTATTAGATAACTAAATGCACTACCGATGCTTTTTATCGTGAAAATATCATGGTAATTAGTTTATATGGGCGACTAAGTCTTTGAGCATTACCGCCGTCGCACCCCATATATTGTAGTGCTTATAAGGTAAAAAATGCACCTTGTGTGGCTTACCACTCTTGTGGGAAATAACAACATGGTGGTCATTTGTGGTTAAAAAGTGTTGTAGCGGTACCTGAAATATTTCAGCAACTTCATTTTTATCTATTTGGTAAATCTGAGAGCGGGCGACGATGGCAATAACAGGTGTCACTTGGAAACCACTAATGGTTTGATAAGGCGGTAATTGACCTACAACCGTTACTGTTTCACGAGGCAAACCTACTTCCTCAAAGGCTTCACGAAGCGCCGTATCTATTAGCGATTTATCATCTTTTTCTACTTTACCGCCGGGAAAGCTTACTTGGGACGGATGATGTTTTAAATGACTCGCTCGTTTGGTTAATAATACTTGCAAGCCCGCACCGTCTTCTGGCTCAACTAAAGCGATAAGTACCGCTGCAGATCTTAGCGGGGAAGGGTGTTGATAATTATGTTCTGACTCGACCAACTGCAATAAATTAAAGCGTAATAAAAATTCATTTTTGGTCATTGGGGTACTCTTTAATAAAAAACGTTAATGGTAGTAATTGCACTGAGGCTAAGAGAAAGGCTTAACTTAAGCCTACACCTGATTTAGTTTGGATAACACAGGTAAAATGCAATTAACTTTATCAAAAGTCTCTTGGTATTCACTTAGTGCTGTTGAATCTGCGACTAGTCCACCACCAGCCCAACAATGAATTGTCTTGTCGGTATTAAGTGCATTACTTTCTGAGATTTCATTTGGCTGACAAATTAAGGTGCGAATAGTTATACTGGTATCCATAGTGCCACAATTGGAAAGATAGCCAATTGATCCACAGTAAACACTACGTTGATGTGGTTCTAATTCTTCGATAATTTCCATAGCACGTATTTTAGGCGCCCCTGTAATAGAACCTCCAGGAAAGGCGCCACGAAGTAAATCGGTGGCATGTTTATCGCTAGAAAGTGTGCCTTCAACCGTACTCACTAAATGATGTACTGCTGGGAAGCTTTCAATATCAAATAGTTTAGGGACTTTTACCGAGCCAGCCTGACAACTTCTACTGATGTCATTACGCAATAAATCGACAATCATTAAATTTTCAGCATTATCTTTACTTGAGTGCCTTAATATTTCGGCATTTTTGGCATCTTGAATTTTATCAATGCTGCGCGGCATAGTGCCTTTAATAGGCTTACTTTGTACTTTACCTCTGGATAATTGTAAAAAACGTTCAGGTGAGACACTTAAAATAGCGGCATTTTCTAGACGGATGAATGCAGAAAAAGGCGCTCTATTTGCCTCTTTTAGAGCCAAATAAGCTTCAAATTCATCACCTTGGTATTGCGCACTAAAGCGCTGTGCTAGATTAATTTGGTAACAATCACCGCTTAATAAATAATCTTGAACTTTATTAAATTTTTCTATGTAGTTGGCTTTATCCATATTGGCTTGCCAGCTAGAATTCAGATGAAAGCTGTCTACCTGCTTTGATACTTTTGCAGAGTTAATCAATGAACTCTCAATTTCGCTTCGTTGCTCATCTGGGCAAATTAAGTAAAATTTTGCTGAAATTTTATCAAAAATAACCGCTCGATCATAAAGACCAATGGCCATCTCAGGTAAATTAATGTCTTGTTTAGCCAAACAAGGCAGTTGTTCAAATCTACGGCCTAAATCATAGGCGAAATATCCTAATGCACCACCTAAAAAAGGTAAAAACTCATGAGTTGAGTTTGGCGCTTTAAATAGTTTTTCTTGAAGCTGCTTCAGCAACAGCAGCGGATCATCAGTACTGGTGATAACGTTATTTTTACTAATATTACTCTCAGGAATAGGTAAGCTAGGAAAGCAGATTTCGGTACTATTACCTTGTGTAATTAGGGTTGCAATAGGTTGCCACACTAGAATATCAAAGCGAGAATCTACATGTTCACTTTTTCCTGAGTCTAACCACATTGCCCAAGGTTGATGAGACCTAGGGGAAAATATTGCTTCTGGTTCAGTACCAACTTTTAGAGGCAGCACCTTAGCTGAAAGTGTTAAGGCATTTTTAATCGCATTAATTTTGGCATCAAGTGCAGTAGTAAATTCAGTATTAGTGTTGTTGAGCAAGGTTTTTTTCACTTAAGTATTCGCTAATTAAATAGTTATTATCAGTAATAAGAGACTGGTAGCACTTTCAATAGCAGGTTATTATATATATACCTGTTACCAATCAAGATGCATGTTTCAGAGTGCTTGAGCAACATCACTTCATCGTTGCAGTGATGTTGCTCAAGCACTTCTAAGATAGGTTTAAAATTATTTTATGCGGCGTTAAGTAATTAAAACATAGAGTGACTATGTTTAAATGATTTAACTTGCCTAAAGTTATTTTAATTCCCACTGAAAATTTACACTTTGAATGGTAACGGGTATTCGATAGATTTATTATAACTTTCAACTACCCAATATTAAAGCTAATAGAGAGCACTATGGCCATCATTAAACAGCAAGACTTAATCGACAGTATTGAAGATGCACTGCAATATATTTCTTATTATCATCCGATTGATTTTATTCAGGCACTAGAAAAAGCCTACAATAAGGAAGAATCAACGGCAGCGAAAGACGCAATAGCACAAATTTTAATTAACTCACGTATGTCAGCACAGGGTAAGCGCCCAATCTGTCAAGATACCGGTATCGTTACTTGTTTTGTTAAAGTAGGTATGGAAGTTCAGTGGGATAAAACTGATATGACCATACAACAAATGGTTGATGAAGGTACACGTCGTGCGTATTTAAATCCAGATAACCCATTGCGTGCTTCTATCGTTGCAGATCCTGCAGGTGCACGTAAAAATACTAAAGACAACACACCATC
>Ga0209396_1001010_pt1 | contig 32256 bp, 20 predicted proteins | sample GOMGulsemesocosm_6_FD_184638 | JGI IMG/M metagenome (GOLD analysis project Ga0209396, IMG submission 184638) | Methane-oxidizing microbial communities from mesocosms in the Gulf of Mexico - GOM8C Gulf of Mexico (SPAdes) (version 2) | ecosystem: Environmental > Aquatic > Marine > Cold seeps...
AATTTATTCACTACCTTCCATTCAAAACGTGAGCAAGAAAACGTTATATTTTTATGTATTCTTTGATTAGCGTGTTTTGCTGTCTAAAATAATTTCAACATTATGGGGGGAGAGCCTTTGTTATATAACTTGAACTGTTTAGCTTTCAACAAGTATTTAACTTTGGTGACTGAAAACACCCTACATACATCCCTAGATTGACAAAACAAACTCACTACTTTATCCACAATCCCATCATTTTTTATTTATTTGTAGCTGAGTGACAATATTAATTGAATGTTTTTTAAACTCCTCAATTACATCATGCCTATTTTTGTAAAACTTCAGTGGATAAGTTATAAAGCCATATATAACAATGACTTGTAATGGTGATTATTTGGACGAACCTTGATTTTAGTCAATTATTTAATTGAATTCTAGTGTGCTTTTGTGTCAATAATATCCATATTTATGTTATTTAATGTTGTTGGATGTATACTGGTATGATAGGTTAACTGCATGATATCAAGGGTTGGGTATTATACGATTAAAAATAATAAGTAGTTAAACGTTTAATTCATACAATTAAAAAATTAAAACATGAGAGAGAGAAGTTATGAGTACTAATCACAAAACATTTCGTCGTACGGCATTGTCAGTATGTATTGCTGCATTATTAAGTCCTGCAGTTATGGCAGCAGAAGATGCTAAAGCAGCAGAAGCTGAAAAAGAAGTTGAACGCATTGTCGTTACCGGTTCAAACATTTTTAAAGGCAGTGCTAACTTTACATCATCTTCACCTGTTACTGAATTAAGCTCAGAAGTTATCGAAGGTATCGGTGCTATCTCAGTTGGTGATGCCTTAAGCAAAGTACCATCAATAACATCAAGTGCAAATGCTTCCTCAGGTAACGTATCTCTTGGTGGTAGCGCAGCAAATGTTGGTATTGCAACAGCCGCTTTACGTAACTTAGGAACAGAACGTACCTTGGTATTGGTTAACGGTCGTCGTTATGTTTCTGGTGTTTCAGCTAACAGTGGTTACGGTGTTGATTTAAACTCTATCCCTACAGCGATTATTGAACGTGTTGATGTATTGACCGGTGGTCAATCAGCTATTTATGGTTCTGATGCTGTTGCTGGTGTTATTAACATTATCACTAAAAAAGACTTTGATGGTTTTGAAGTCAACGCAATGGGCTCAAGTGCTGATAAAGGCGCTGAAAAATCAAACATTGATTTAACCTACGGTAAAAACTTTGACTCAGGTAATGCATGGGTTTCAACAGGATTTACCAAGCAAAACGTACTTATGTCAAGAGACAGAGATTTCTCTACAAATGAGTTAAGGTATCTTGATACTACTGGTGATGGTTTAAAAGATGCTATGGCCGTGCGTGACGGTCCTAACCATGTAGATGGTGCTTTTCTTGGTTATGGCAATGTAAATATTTTTGGTAATGGCGACCCATTTAATACCAATCAACCGTTACTTGATAGTAACTACAACCGCATTGGAACGACTGATTTTGATAACCAGCATGCAGGTCGTACATTGGTTAGCCCGTATGAGCGTTTTACGGTAGCCGCAGGCATTAATTTTGATATTTCAGACAAGTCTTTTGCTGAATTTGAACTTAACTACGCATCAACCACAGCCTCTTCGGCGTTAGAAGAAGCGCCAATTGATGTTAATGGTAACCTATTTAGAAATGGTGCTGGTGGTACAACACCCATTGATGTAGCGACTAGCCCTTATTTCCAAGGCAGTAAAGCAGGTGATTTACTTCTAGCTGAAATGGCACTTCAAGGCGCTGATAATACAGGTCTTTCTAACGTAAGAACTAACCGACGTTTATGGGAGTTTGGTGAGCGTGGTGTTAACAATAGCCGTGATACTTTCCGTGTTGCCGGTAGTTATAGTTATGTATTTGATAATGACATGGAATGGAAAACCAGTGGTACTTACGGTATTACCAATTCATCATACGTCATGACGGGTGAAACATACTTACCTAATATGCGTGAAGCGGTAACAATTGAGCCTGATGGTAGTGGTGGTTATCAGTGTGCTAATGAATTAGCTAGAATTGAAGGTTGTGTACCTGTAAACCCTTTTAGCACAGAAGACAGCTTAGCTGGCCAAGCCGGTATTGTTGGTTTTTCTCAAGCAGCAATGGACTATATTCAAATTGATGCAAGTCAAATTGGTAAAATTGAACAAACCGTTATCACTAGTGTTGTATCAGGTGAATTAGATTTTGCCATTGGTCAAGACAATATGGGATTTGCTGCCGGTATTGAATACAGAAAAGAATCAGCTGAAGAAACGCCAGATAGCTTCCGTCAAATGAGTTTAGCTAGGGGACCATCGGTTCAGAAAATCAAAGGTGAATTTGATGTTGTAGAAGCTTTTGGTGAGTTATATATTCCTGTTACAGATTGGTTAAACGTAAGTGTTGCAGGTCGTGTTGCGGACTATTCTACTGTTGGTACTGCGTTTACTTACCGTTTAGGTCTAGATGCTCCTGTCAATGATTGGCTATTCTTACGTACTGAAGTATCAAGCTCAGTACGTGCGCCTAACATTAATGATTTATTCGCTTCAGGTGCTACCTCTGTTGGTCCAACAACGACTGATGCCTGTAATGGTACCAGTAATACCGGTACTAGCAATATTGATAAAAACTGTGCATCAATTCCTGCGATTGCTGACCGTATGGCTGCCAATGGTGGTAACTTCATTTTAGAAGGCTCTGAGCTTAACAATACCCAGGTAAAACAAACTGGCTCTGAAGCGTTACAAGAAGAAACATCTAATTCATTTACATTAGGTGCTGTATTTACGCCACTTGAGAACTTATCAATTTCATTAGATTACTATAACATTGAAATTGAAGATGCTATTGCTACGGTAAGTGCACCCGTTTATGTTGAACGTTGTCATGATGTGGCAACAAGTAGTTTTGATGCAACGTGTGGTGGTAACCTAATTCGCGATGTGAATAACGGTCCTATTTTATTCTTAACCTCAACACCAATTAACGCTGATACCATTACAACTAGCGGTATTGATCTTGAAGTGGCTTATTCACCAATGGATGAATTATTACTTAACTTTAACGCTAACTTCTTAGGTGATTACACTCAAGATACTGTTGGTGGTGTTGAAGAGTTTGCTGGTCGTCCACAGTTCCCTGACATGAACCTTACGGCGAATGCTTCGTACGATATTACTGAAAACTTCAATCTATTTGCTCAGTTAACATACCGCAGCGAAACAGAAGCTTACCTTGATGCAGGCAATGGTGGTTTCACTGAAGACTTAAACACTATGGATGCTGTAATGTACTTAGACATGACTGCCAGCTATCAAGTCATGGATTCACTAAAGGTATATGTTGGGGCAAACAACTTGCTTGATCAACAACCGGATATATTAGTTCGTGGTGCTGCTGCAGGTACTAACACAGAGCCTAGAGCATATGACGTAATTGGTCGTACAATCTTTGCTGGATTAAAATTAACGTTTTAATTAAAGTGTCGTGAGTATTTAAGTCGCTTGCAGCTTAAATTCACTTAAATTGAATAAAACCTAATCGTGGCTAATTATGCCTGATTAGGTTTTATTGTTTGTAGTATTACGTAGATTAATTTTTATTAGGATTTGTTATGAAGCAAGAAAACCTTTATTTTTTCTTTTTATTACTTTTTTCCTTAACGCTTAGCTCAATCGTTAACGCCAATTCTGTAATTAAAGAGCCTGAAATTTTTTGGCAAAAAGCTGGACAACTACCTGCACCTGAAGGTTTTAGTAGCTCTATTGGTGTATCGGGTACCTATAGTGCTTTTTTAGGGGATTACCTTATTGTTGCAGGTGGGGCTAATTTTCCGGACGGTCATCCATTTTTTGATCAGGGTAAAAAAAAGTATTACTCAGATGTATTTGTTTTTGATGTCAGCACAGCACAAATGAACTTAGTTGCTCGTGGTCATTTACCAATAAAAGCGGGTCATGGTGCAACCTTGGTGGTTGGTAACAGTCTCTATTTAGTTGGCGGTAAAAATAATGAGCAAGCTCTTAATTCAATTATAAAACTTACCTTAGACAATAATAAAAATCCCGTAACAGAAGCGATTGGAAAACTACCTTTTACTTGGGAGTCAGGTGGTGCTGCCTGGCAAAATAATGTTTTATATGTTTTTGCAGGCAAACAAGATGGGCAGGTGAGCAATCAAGTCTGTAAATTTTCATTCAAAAGTGAAACGTGTATTGATAGTCAATATACACCTGTAGTCCCTGGACTGAATCGTAGCGATTTTCCCGCGATCCATCACAATGAACAGTTTTATATTTTCGGTGGTTTAAATTTAGCAGCGGGTAAAGATAACTATGTATTAACTGATGTTCATCGTTTTGACTTTAGTACTTTTAAGTGGCAAACATTGGCGCCGATAGTCGTTGATAAAAAACCTTTTGGGGTTGCAGGAGGGGGCGTAGCAAGCGTTACTAATAATCAGTTAGTGTTATTGGGCGGCGTAAACCACAGTGTTTTTAATAATGCAATTCTCCAATTAACAAGTCTAAAGGGTGATGCATTAACTGCGTTTAAGCAACATTATTTCAGTTTAAGTAAAGAAGAAGTAAACTTTAGTCGCCGTCAGGTTATTTATAACATTAACAAAGGCTCATGGCATGCCTTAACTGAAAAAGTACCATTTATCGGCGGAGCAGGGCCGGTAACTATTACGCAGAAAGCCAAGAATATTTATTGGATATCAGGGGAGGTTAAGCCGGTAATTCGTAGTGCAAATGTCTATCTCGGCAGTATAGATTAGCTGTTAGTTCTTTGAGTCGTAAGGCTGACTAAAGTCAGTCTCGACATTTCTAGTGGGCAATTACCTGAATCCTGTCTCAACTAGTTATAAATAGTAAAACGCATCCTTAAATCCTCAAGATACCTCCCATATTTATAGAGCTTAATCCTGCCCAATAATCGACGGTATAGCACAACCAATCACTGCTATTTATTCGCTAAGAATAAAGACCTCTTATCAGTTAAAGATAAATAATAAAACATTATTAACCTGTTATACCACAAAACCCTTGTATGTTTTTTAGACGTGTGTTCTTATGTATGCTGGTATGATAGGTAAATGTATGACAGGTTGGTTGGGAGCTGCACCACATACGTAAAATAATTACCGGATACTGAAGCGCGAAAGGATAAGCGTAGCTAAATAACAATAATTCTAAAAGAAGATAAAAGGCTAAATTCATTATGATAAAAATAATTAAAATATTCTTCATATTTATTACTTCATATAATTTTATATGCAGTAATGCTTATGCTAATACTGCGCTGGCAAATTTTGATGCCAGCTCTGCAACAAGTCCAACAGCGCAAGGTTGGAGTGATTTTACCGGCGGTCAAGCTTTGGGTTCATTAGAGCAAGACCAAGGTGCTCCGACGTGGAAAGCTAATGGCACTTCCGGGCGAGCGCAATGGAACATAGTACCGAGTGCACAAAACAATACTGATGCTAGTGCTAATGGTTGGAAAATGACATGGACTAGCAGGGTTGATTCAGGGAGTTATATCACTGATTATTATTCAAACGGCTCATTACGATTTTTACCTGTATTGGGTATTAATAGCGCTGGCGATTTAGTGGTATCACTTAGCGGTGGCGGTACACATACTCTCGTTAGTGGCTCTGGAACTTCGGCTTACCATGACTATGTTATTGAGTTTAATGCAAATACCAACTTAGCTAGCTTTAGTTTTGACGGCGTGGTTATCGATGCTGCATGGTCAGGTGAGGCGAGTAGTCAAAATATGGTTGTTTGGGGTAATGGTTCATCAGGTACTGATAGCATCGCCTATTATAAAAATGTAGCTTTTAGTATCTCGTCGCCCAGTGCTCCTAGTGAAGCGGCTATCGTTGGGCAGTGGGATACTTCAACACTAACGTTTGATGGTGCTACGCAATTTTCAGCCCATGATAGCGATGTGCCTTTAGTACAAAACTTAACACAAGGCAGCATCTATACTCGTTTCAAAGCTCGAGGTACAACTGGAACCATCTTTAGTATTTCTAACTCAGCTGAGGGCTCTAGTGAGTACGCTTTACTTATAAACAGTGATGGTACATTAGGTCTTCATTCACGTGAAAATGGTAGTTTTGTTAATAGCGCTAAAACCATCACCACGTACAACAATAATCAAGAGCATAAAGCTTTGGTTATGGCTGATTCTGATGGCACAAAAATATACGTTGATGGCAAGCTGGAATTTACCGGTAGCGCTGCCAGTTTTATCAGCGCAGTAAATGGCGTAAATACAATAAATATTGGTCGTAACTACGATAGCAGCGGCGGTCAGTGGTATTTCAGTGGCGAGATTTTAGATACCCGTGTCTATGACAATGTTTTATCTGATAAGCAGGCCGAAAACTTAACGACTTTATCTACCCTAGTAGCGACTTTTGATGCCAGCACTGATAACGACCCTACACTTGTTGCTTGGACAGATGACTCTGCAACAGCAGGCAGTGGTTCCTTAATCATTGATCAAGGTCAAGCTGCGTGGCAGGCCAATGGTACCGGTGGACGAGCTGAGTGGGAAGTTCAGCCAAGTTTGCAAGTTAATAGTGATGCCAGCACACTAGGTTGGAAAATGAAAACTACTAGCCGAGTAGTTTCAGGTAGTGCCATTTCAGATTATTACGCCAATGGCTCAAAGCGATTTTTAGCGCTATTAAGCATTAATGCTAATGGTGATTTAATGGCTAACCTTGAAGGTGGTGCTAGTCATACTCTCGTATCGACAACTGGCGCAAATGAATACCATGAATATGAAATTAGCTTCGATGTTACCACGGCATTAGCGACTTTTAGCTTTGATGGTACTGTAATTGAAACGTGGGCAGGTGCAGCAACAAGCCAAAATGTCATTGTTTGGGGTAATGGCTCTTCAGGCAGTAATGGCATTGCTAATTATCGTAACGTTAGTTTTGAAACCTTTGGCAGTGGCCCTGCTATTTTTGAAAGCATTGTTTTTCAAGGTGGCCAAGAAGGCGAGAATGGTATGAGTAATTACCGTATACCGTCAATGGTTCAATCGACCGACGGCTCTTTACTGGCCTTTATTGAAGGTCGTCCCAGTGGCGCTGATCCAGGTCAAGCAGGGCAAATTAATATTTCATTGAAACGTTCGACTGATATGGGACGTACTTGGCTGCCGGTGCAAATCATTCATGAAGATCCTCTATATGATTACTCTGATCCTCGCCCATTCATTGATAAAGCTACTAATACTGTTTATGTGTTTTATGTGCAGTGGCCTGATAGATGTGCGCAAAACGGTAACTGTGTAGGCCCAGACCATGAAAACTACATCTATTACCGCAGTAGTACTGATAATGGTCTAACGTGGAATACTCCGGTAGATGTTACTTCACAAGTGAAAGATCCTACTTGGCGTTCAATTAACCCAGGACCTGGTCAAGGTATTCAACTGCAGTGGCAAACAGCGTCTCAAGGAGAACATAACGGTCGTATGATTTTTCCTGCTATTGTCCGTGCGGGTAACAGCAATTTTTATGTAGCAACCATCTTTAGTGATGATAGCGGCGCTACGTGGCAAAAAGGTAACTTTACCCCGGTTTCAGGTCCGACAGAAGCTGATATGGTTGAGTTAGCTGACGGCTCTTTATTATTAAGTGCCCGTAATGATGGCGGTGCTGCTGGTACTCGTTATCACTTTTTAAGTGAAGATGGCGGCGTTACTTGGACACAAACTATTCATGATCTTGCAGTATCTAAAGTTGATATTGGTCTTACACGTTATTCAGCGGTACGTTCAGGTGATGTAGAAAACCGTATTTTGGTTTCAGCACCTATGGGCACTTCTTCAGGTCCAAATCGAAACAACTTAGCTATTTGGTCAAGCTTGGATGAAGGCGTTACTTTTGGTAGCCCACATCAACTAGTTTACGGCATGAGTGCTTATTCAGATATTGTTACCCTAAATGATGGCTCAATCGGTATTATTTATGAAGCAACAGGCAGTACTTTGTTGAAGTTTATTAATGTTGAGCTTGAGCAAATTCAACAGTAGTAAAATATATACTGAATGTTTTAAGTCTTAAGGAAATACAAAGACCAATGTAAAAAGGTTTATTGGTAAATTAATTATCGATAAACCTTTTAATGTTAAACATGACCCGCTTTACCCAAGATTGTCATCAGTGTGAGTCAGATATATAGCTACCAATAGCTAGATCACAGATAAAGGCTAAGGGTAAGAATAGCCGAGCTTAATATTAATAATATCATGAACAATGGGCAGATAAACTTTAACCAAGCACCAAATGATACTTTTGCTAAGGTAAGGCAAGCAAGCAATAACCCTGTGGGTGAAATAAACTGTATTAAATGAAAACCAAACACATAGCTATTTACAATCTGCTCTCGGCCAATGTTAATTGTATCTGCTAAGGGCGCAAATATGGGCATGGTTAGCACGGCAAGACCTGAGCTGGAAGATACCATTATGCCTAGACCTAAATTTACCAGTAACATGATATTAATAAATAGCCAATCCCCCATGCCTGACACTGATAACGATGCATAATATAAAATGGTATCGCTAATTAACCCATTTTCCATTAACACCGTTATACCTCTAGCCATCGCAATGATCATGGCAACACTGAGTAAATCTTGGGCGCCGTTGATAAAAGTGCTGACAATCTTTTTTTCTGACATACCTGCAACAATCGCAATAAGCAGGGCACCAGTAAAAAACACAGTGGTCATTTCCATAAACCACCATTCTAGCTGAATTACGCCATAAACCATGGAGGCAAAAGTCGCGATAAATAACACTAAAATACTATAGGCTTGCTTGTCTAAGGGCTCTTTTTTGTTGCAATCCTCTGTTAGAAAGGTCGTTATATGTTCTGCTTTAGCATAATAAACCAGTGAGGTAGATGGCTGCTCTTTAACGCGCTTGGCATAACGCAGGATGTAAAGCAGAACGATAGTGCTGGCTAAAATCAGCATAGCAATCCTTGAATTCATACCCGCAGTCCAAGTTATGCCGGCGGAATTTGAGGCAATAATGACACTAAATGGATTGATAGTAGAACCAAGGGTACCGGTAGCAGCTCCTAAAATATGGTGGCAAGTGGCACTAAAACATCATAACCAGCAACTAAAAATACGGGGATTAAAATAGGAAGAAAGGCGATAACTTCTTCTGCCATGCCAAAGGTAGTGCCGCCAATACAAGTCAGTAGAAAAGCAAAAAAAATGAGTAATTGTTCCCGACCTTTTAAAACTTGGGCTAATGCGCTTATTCCTTTGTTAAAGGCACTGGTAGCATTGACTATACCTATTAATCCCCCCACAACTAATACCAATAAAATCACTTCTATGGCGCTATAAAAACCTTTAATAAATGATTGTAAGAAAGCAACAATGCCTTGAGGTTTACTTGTGAGAGTTTTATAAGTATTGGGAATAGCAATGGGTTTTAAAATTTTACCTTGAGTAAAGTGCTCTATTTGTATTTCTAAGCCAAGCTCAGTGAGCGTGTGTTGTGTGGCGGGTAAAATAACGGTTGATTTTTCGCCATAGAGTACAAATTCATTGTTATTACTTTGGTATTCAATGCGGTCATATTGTCCTGCCGGAATTAGCCATGTCGATAGGCAAACAATAACAGCAAAGATAAATAAAATGGTATGTGCGCTATAAAATGTTTTCTGGTTAGACATAATTTCTATCCAAATAGACATTTAGTACTAACTATAAACCAGTATTAGTTTTATACCGCTTTTATGCTTGAAACATTGAGGAGTTTTTGTTTCAAACTTTGATTTTTACCTAAGCCATTAGGTTTCGACTTACGGCTTAGGTAGGAGCAAGACTATGTAGGGACTTTTTGAGCACCGTTTATTTAGGATGGGTCACCATGTAAATTTACAGCGATAAACAGATTAATCTTTATTTGCTAATTCTGGCTTTGTAGCCAGCTTTTTCCAACCGAAAACGTTCATCGGCCCTAATATCCTTATGACTGTATTTCGAATAAAACGAACAATTGCTTTATCCATTTTCTTTACTGTTGCTAAAGGCTTATCTGAGAAGTTAATGATCCACTCAATGCGAGCTTGGCGGGCCTGTTTATAATCTTCTAAGTTAATTTCATTACTTTTGAGTACTTTTGCTAATGATATTGCATCTTCAAAGGCTGCTGCCGCGCCTTGTTGTAATAGAGGTGAGCATGCATTAGCGGCATCACCAATAAAGACAATACGGCCTTTATAAAAGCGTGCCTGGGTAACTGATTTTAGTTCGCCGGTAATTATGTCTTGTTCATCAATAGCTTCGATAATACTTTTAGCTGGCTCGGCATAGCTTGAAAATATATTTCTTAGATCTGTTTTAGCGTCGCCAGTTAAAGAATGTAAGCTGTTTTCTTGATGGATATGGGCGTAACAATACAGTTCATCTTTACTAAATGGATAGGCCATAAATATATCGGTATTACCTAACATATAGGTAGGTTGTAATTGATGATTAGGCGCCTTAACAATAAAGCGCCAGCCTGTTAAGTTGTGGTTGTAAAGTGTTTCGCTATCAGGATACTGTTGCGTCCTTAGTGTAGAGTTAATGCCGTCAGCGGCGATAACCAGATCATAATCACCACTTACTTGAGCATTAGCGCTTTTGACACTAACTCCCTTAGCATGATTATTTACAGAGGTAAGTTCAGTAGAAAAATGAATTTTATCAACTAAGCCTTCCGCGAGTATGTCTTGTAGTTTACTTCGTTGCAGGGCAACAAAGTGGTCATTTTCAAAGGGGGCGTTTGTTAAGTTAGCTTGTCCGAGTATTTTGCCATTTGACTTGGTGTAGAGTATTTCTTTTACTTGATGTGCTTGCGCCATTACCTCATCGAAAACACCCATTGTTTTTAATGCTCTAAGGGCATTAAATGGTAAAGCAATACCAGCACCTAAGGTACTCAAAGAACCTTTATTTTCAATGATGGTGTAATCAACATTTTCTTGTTTCTCTAACAAACGAGCTATCGATAAACCCGCAATTCCCGCGCCGACAATAAGTACTTTCATCACTGTTTTTCTTGTTATTGAATATTTAGATATTTTTGCATAATTGTATTCGTTTTGTAAACGTATAAACAATTCAGTCAGGGGGCTAAAGTGTGAATTGAGATAACAAGGCATTCTTAAGCTCACCTTCATTAGGAGGAACCAAATAAATAGAGTTATTGAGTTAGTCGTTAGAATTTATAATAACTATAGAATTGAAAATAACACAATAAGCATTGTTGTTAATAAACCATTCAAACACATAGCCAACACTGAAAAGGCGGCGCATTTTTCACTAATTTGCACGGCAGATGATGTACCTATTGCGTGGGAGGCAATGCCTAATGATAATCCTTTACTGATATCATGCTTTATTACTAGTAAGGAAAATAGTGGTGTAGCTAAAGCTGCGCCAATAATGCCACTGATAATAACAAATATCACGGCGATAGCGGGAGTACCCCCTACAAGCTTCGTAATATCAATAGCCATGGGCGAGGTGATTGATTTACTGATCATATTCAACAGTAATGAGCTATCAACCTGAAATAACCACAGTAATAATATCGCTGAACAGGGCGATATTATAGCGCCCAATATCAAAGGTATAAATATCGCACTTTTGTATTTTACTAATAAGGCTAAATTTTTATAAAGTGGCACACCTAAAGCCACTGTTGCTGGCGCTAACATCATCATAATCACTTGACTATTTTTTTGGTAATCTTCAATAGAAATATTAAAAATAGTCAATAAAGCAACGATTGTTATACCACTGAGTATTAGTGGGTGCAGTAAAGGGAATTGATTACAGTGGTGATATAACTTGACTGATACAGTGAAAACTAAATAAGTAAATGACAAATTAAGTACTAATATCATTACGCTTAATATACTTAGCATCACTTTTTCTCACCGTTGAGTGAATCTTTTTCTATTATATCAATGAGTTTGTCACTGAGCATACAAGTAACCGATAGGGTAACCAAGGTGCTGATAAAAAGAGCCAGTAAACAAGCTAACCAGTGAGTGGCTAGTAAAGGCCAAAAGAGAGTTATCGTCACCACGTAAGGTATAAAGAATATAGCCATATGTTTAAGTAAAAAATTACTGGCTAGATTAAGTGATAGTGGTACTTTTTTCATTACTAAACAACTGCTGTAGCAAATGACTAGGCCAATAATTGCTGGCGGTAATGGCAATAAAATACCTAGACCTTCGCCCATCAGTAAATAAAGAAACACTTGGAAAAACCCAAATACCGTAAGTTTGAAATGTTTAAATTTCCCGACGGATGAAGTCATTGGTTGATGTACTCTTTTTCAAAAATAAGGTCTAGGGTTGCAATGAACTGATGTAAAGCTAAATGATTACCTTATTTAGTAAGGTGATCAGGCTTTCAATATAAGAAATACGTTTGGCTACTGTCGCTTTATTAGGGCTAATTGATATTTTACCGCCAATAAAATCGAGCTGTTCATAATGACATTGCTGAAGCGAGTTCTCTATTTGTTCAATTGTTAAATAGGATCCCTCAGCATAACTTGGAATGTTAAACGCTTGTGCTGGCGGCATGTGGGTATCTTTCCATTGACCGTAAGGTCCCTCAGTACCTGACGCGCCTGAGAAGATAATGCCTTTTAATAAACCACTTCGATAGGCTTGTTTAATATGCAGTAGTGGCCCTGTTGAGCTTCGTGTTTCTATGGCAGATCGTCCCCAGTTAATACTAATGCCAATATCAGCGTTAAGTTTTTTATTAACTGCTTGGACTACTGAAATTTCATCTTCTAATAACATGAAACCTTTTTCTGGCTCTTGCCCGGCAATGTGGGCATCACAATGCTCAATAACAAGTTTTGCTCCATACCAATTCCAAGACTGCATGGTTTCAAGAGAAGCTTGTAATGCATGCATTGAAGAACGTGTTTTTCCGGTAATTTTAGGGGCTGTGTGTATTTTAATATAGCTTACGGCTTGTCTGTCTAAGTGGCTATTGAGCTTTAATATTGCCTGTTGTGCTTTTTGATAAAAACTCAGTGCTGCTTGCCTACCTTCTTCATTGTCTGAAGCAATGCCAAAGTGAGGATTCTTGCCTAGATTACCCATAACGCCAGGTATTGACGTAAAAACAAACTGCCAACCTTTGTCAATATTCTTCAAGAACCAATCATCATCATAGGGATGAAGTTTCCCTGTAAAAGGGTGCTCTAACCCTACCATGTTATCGATAGCTTTTAGTGCTTGGTAGTACTGAGTTTCAAGCCCTTGATGCCATTTTTCTGTAGACGGTGCGGTGGCATAAGCGCCAATAATATATTCCATTAAATGTCTGCCTTGGTAATAGGATAGATAATACAATTTTTGGTGTACCTGTTATACCAGTGAAGTTATGATAATGCAATATAGCTATTTAACTATTTAACCATACTCAGTATTTGGGAAGGTTTAGCCGAATTATTAATATAGAGCTGATGATAAAAAGGATAAAACAATCACTGATAGTATCGCTACTACTAAGGAGTAAAAATATATAACGTATTATTTTCAGTCTCTTAAGTGATTTATTAGTGTTTATCAGTTGTTGATAATTATTTTATTTTGACAATAAAAACTTTTAAATGGTATATTGGTATGACAGGTCGATAGTGTACTTGTTGTTACGGTTGTTAACATACTTTACCAGTGATGTTTTTTTAATTTGATGAGTATGTTTCAACGTATTGTTTTTTAAAATTAACTAAGCAGATGAAACATGATTACAACGCTGATTGCAGAGCAGTTATTTGATGGTAAACGTATGCTAATTAATCAAGCGATTAGTTTTGAAAATGGCAAGGTTATTGGCTTTGATGTGGTGAAAAATGTCAAGGTAATTAAAGTACCTGGTTTACTCACTCCAGGTTTTATAGATGTGCAAGTGAATGGTGGTGGCGGTTATTTATTTAATCATGAGAGGAGTTTAACGACTTTGAAAGCCATGGTATTGGCACACAGTCGTTTTGGTTCTACAAGCCTACTACCTACATTAATCACCAGTAATATAAAAACAATTACTGAAGCTGCAGATACTATTGCCTTAGCCATAAAAGAAAAGCTACCTGGCATTGTTGGTGTTCATTTTGAGGGGCCACATATTAGTGAGCCTAAAAAGGGCATACATAGTAGTGATCATATCAGAGCACTTTCAGCAGAGGAGTTAGCTGTTTATTGTCGTGATGATCTGGGTATAAAAGTTGTCACAGTAGCGCCTGAAAATGTTAGTCCAGAACAGATTAAAACGTTAGCAGCCAACGGGGTAAGAGTCTGTTTAGGCCATTCCAATGCAAGTTTTGAAGTAACGAAAGCCGCTTTGGCTGCAGGAGCCGTTGGATTTACACACTTATTTAATGCTATGTCACCGCTGACTTCTCGTGAGCCAAATATGGTCGGGGCAGCATTACTTGATGGGCAAAGTTGGTGTGGTTTGATTTTAGATGCACACCACGTTCATCCGGCTACGGCCAGGCTGGCAACTAATGCTAAGAAAACGGGAAAAATGATGTTAGTGACTGACTCAATGTCGACCATAGGTAGTGAGCAAAAAACCTTTGAATTTGACGGTCATAAAATATTACTAGAACAAGATAGGTTAACTAGCCAAACAGGGCAATTGGCTGGATCTGCGTTAGACATGATTAGTGCAGTAAATAATGCCCGCGTGATGCTCGATGTATCACTAGAAGAAGCCTTGAGAATGGCTAGTTTATATCCAGCTGATTTTCTTGGAATTAATAAGTACATGCCGCAACTGTCTGTCGGAGCTAACGCTGATTTCACTCTTCTTGAAAAAGGTGATGATTCAAATTTTCATGTTAGACAAACATGGATTGACGGCAAACAAATATTTTAAATTTACAGAGGTTTACCATGAAAAAATTGACCGGACTAATCGCCGCACCCCATACACCCTTTGATAAGAATGGCGAAGTTAATTTTGCTGTTATTGATCAAATTGCGAAATTACTTATCTCACAAGGCGTTAAGGGGGTTTATATTTGTGGCACTACAGGTGAAGGCCTCAATTGTTCGGTGGCAGAACGTAAAGCTGTGGCAGAGCGTTGGGTAAGTGCTGGGCAAGGTAAGCTTAGTATTACCGTGCACACAGGTGCTTTAGCCATTGTTGATACACTGGAATTAACTGAACATGCTGAAACACTCGATATTTTTGCTACCTCAGTGATTGCACCATGTTTCTTTAAACCGGGTAGTGTTGATGATCTCGTTGCTTACTGCGCCGCAGTTGCTTCAGCTGCACCCAGCAAAGCCTTTTATTACTACCACTCAGGTATGTCGGGCGTGATGTTTGATATGGAACAGTTTTTATTAAAAGCCGATAAAGCTATCCCAAACCTTGCCGGCATTAAATTCAATCATGTCGATCTTTATGAATATCAACGTTGTACCCGTGTTTGTGATGGGAAATTTGATATCCCCTTTGGTGTTGATGAATTTCTGCCCGGAGGATTAGCTGTAGGCGCTATTGGCGCTGTAGGTAGTACTTATAACTACGCGGCACCACTTTACTTAGATATTATTGAAGCATTTAACAATGGCGAGCAAGAGACTGTAACTGCCTTGATGGACAAGGTTATCGGTATTATCCGTCCCCTCGTTCAATATGGTGGAGTCGCGGCCGGTAAAGCCGCAATGCAACTGCATGGTATTGATGTTGGCGATCCGCGTTTACCTATTCGCGCTTTGTCTGCAAAAGAAAAAGAAGATGTTGTAGCGAAAATGAATGATGCAGGTTTTTTGGCCCATATAAAGGGGTAGTACCAGCTGTAAAAAATTAGCGGCACAAGCTTTCATAGTTGCCGCTACTACAGATTAATAATAACAATGAAGTACTTACACACGTTTGGTATAGGAGTAAATAACCCGATTTATTGGCTGATACAATCCTCTATTTAGAATTGACTGTTGAGTGATAGTGTTAATTTTCTCTATATACAACCATCAACACATGTTGATGGTTTTTTTATTTAATGGAAGTGTGTATTTGGGCTCTCAATATTTAAGGTAGCTATGTTTTGTGAGTAAGTTTGGCATTGACAATTTGACGGGAGAAATTTGTTTATATTTAGAGTAAAGTCTCGGTAAGCTACTAATCAATAAGCGCGAAAAAACCGAGATTGAACGACCAACACTAACCTAAGTTTGGTGTATTGTTTATCACATTACTGCCAATAAAAGTTGAGCTACGAATATTACAGCCAGCTAGATATACTTTTTTACCTGAAACTGTAATTCTATTATTAGAAAATACACAACCAGTTAAATAAACATCATCCAAAATATTTCTAAATGCTAGGTCTGTATACCAAAAACTATTTGATGTAATGTTATGAGGAATAACGCCTTCTAAAAATAGCCCCTGAATAGCCTCTGCGCCATTAGCTACCATAATTTTAGAAGCAGGAAACCCTGAATCATTAGAGTGGTTAAAAGAATTGCCGACAATCGTGCCATGAGCATGGTTTCCACCTTCAGCAAACTTTATACTGTTAAGGCTATTTGTGGATACCAAAGATGCGCGACACTTAACAATAACATTGCCAATAATACTAATATTTCCCGACGAGTTATAAATGCCTATCCGGCAGTTGGCTATTTCATTACCTTCGACCAACGAATATTCGGAATTATACCAAATAGCAATACCATATTGACAATCAACAAACCGATTGCCTTGAATGATATTTTGCAGGTAAAGTTTATTTCCTTTGTAGTTGTACATGTTAATACCCGCACCGGTAAAGTTGCTGAAACTGCAGCCTTTAACCGTAACCGTATTTGATTTGTAAATAACAATACCATTGTCATCTTGATTGGCTGAAGAAGCGTAAATACTGCCAGTATTTGCTCCTTTAAAAATAACATTCTCGATAATGATATTAGTTGATTCATTTATCGCAAGGGCGGGGGAGTTGGTATTTCCAGAATTTACCACCGCTTGATTACCGATAATGCTGATTTGTTCCTTATTATTAATTTCAAGTCCTGACCAGGTGTAAGATTTATTAGGGTCAAGCACGATGATTTTAAATCCCTGAGCGATAATATTTTCTAGGCTCTCCTCGGGTTGAAGATAATAAATGAAATAAGGATTTTCTATAGTAGCTGCTGATGCTGTTTTTGTCAGTGAAGCTGTGGCAAGTGTGGCTAGACCTACAGCGCCTAAAAGTCCCTTTGAAACTAACGTTCTTTTGTATAAATCAACCATATTTATTACCTCTTACTGTTTTTATTATATTACGGTGAGCTTTTTATCCCCCGATGGACTTTTTATAATATTCGGAAATAATCAACCACTGTACCTGTTGTACCAGTATGTTAATATACCAGTGTTTTTTGTAACTTGTCAATAATCACACCAAAAATCGTGTGTTAATTGAACATCAGTACGGTGTCGATAATCATCGGCAGTTATTAATCATTTTGGCTTTATAGGGACGGGAATATGTTCACTGCAGATATTTTAGGTTGGATGGCAATGTTGTCATCAATATTGTATTTATGTTTTGGCTTACCGATGCAAATCATTAAAAATCATCGACAAAAGTCGACTCAAGGATTGTCATTGTTTTTGATTGTTTTTTGCGCGATAACGTTGGTTATGTGGTCACTGTACGCTTGGAATCGCACTCCGGTGGATTGGTATATTTTAGGGGCTAATTTACCGGTTTTTTTCTTTTCGTTAATATTAATTTTTCAATTTTGGTTGTATCGTTGTAATGATTAACTATTGAAAATAGCTTTAGCAGCCAATCAAGTCATAAATAAAAAGTCAAAGTTCAGTGTATGCTGAACTTTGACACGCTTTTCACATTATTGTTATTTGAGTTTTACTCGTTTAACTCATTTTAACTAGCTTGTTATGGTGTTGGCCATGCTTGCACGCCATCTACAGTTACACTACTTTGATTTAAGCTGGAACAATAACCTGTACTTGTGGAGGTGTAGAATACTTGCGGTAGCATTTTATAACCTTTCGCCGTTATTTGTGTTTTAGCTTTGGTACTCAGTGGGAAACCATACATAGCAAACCAATCACTTAAGTTTAGTTGTGTTATTTCAGATAAAGAAATAAATAAGCGTTCATTTTGACTGGTTGCTTTAAATTCATCGAGGGTATAATCATCAAAACCTAACGCTACTTTTCCGACTATCCACGTTTCATCTGAGTTATCAAAGCGCCACATTTCCCTATCCCAAATATGCATGCGAGGATATAAATTCCAACCATTTGTAATAGTGCCTTCTGCTTGAGCTGCCATCATTAATTGAATATACAGCGCATGATGCTCTGACCAACTTTTAGATAGATTTTCTTGCATGTAAAGCGTTGGATCTACCGCTAATTTGCTCTGTTGTAGAGTGTTAAACATAGCTTCAAAAGGAAGACCCTGACAACTTGCCGATTCACCCGTTTCATCTTCAAAAAGGGATTTAGAGAAATACGAGTAGAAGTTGGTATTTGAATGACTGCCATACCCTTCAAAGCGCATACTACCTCTTTCAATGCCGTGACCTAATTCATGCAAGTCGCCATGACCCGTAGGGCTAAAGTTCCAACCAGCATCGTATGGATTTCCGCTACACCCCCAGCCACACGTTGGTTGGTCGGCATTCATGTGTTTAACAATGTCGATGGTATCAACTGAAAGTCCGCGATTGGTTACAAAGTCATGAATTTCAGGAACGATGTCTATACCTGGCCCTTTAAAACCCGCGAGCACATGAACCATATTATGCGTATAACGGTAAGTTGCATTAGCAAAATCTGAGGCAACAGGCCAAATACTTCCTGATAATGATGCACGTAATTTGGTCAATTTAGAATGCACTTCAAAACCAGCGGTAGCAATTTCGGCCCAATCGTAATCACCTTTATCCATTTGCTGGGCAAAAACAATATCATCTGCAGGTGTTCGCCAATATGGATGACGGCCAACACTGGTAAAGGAAAAATTGACCTCAATATCCTTTTGAGAAAAACCTATTTGAATGGGACCACCATAACTCGAGGTAAAACGGATTGTTTCGCCAGGAGTTATTGTTATACGATTGCTTTGTAATAGGTAAGGGCGATTATATTTATCGCCATTGAATATATGTGTGGCGCCTGTTCTTAAGGTATTAATAAAAATACTGGTATCTGCAATATTATTATCAGTACGTGTGACTGTAAACGTTTGCCCAGGTAAAGCATAAACACCAGCAGAGCGAAATGATGGCTTAGACGTTAATACAATCCGTGCATTTTCTGGGGTAATATGACTGAAATCAGAACGACTAAAGTTACCCATGTCAGGCTGTGTTGGATTAATATCACGGGTATTGTAAATAGCGTAATCAGCGTATAAAGACTTAAAAAAGTCTACCGTATCAGTCGTTAATTTATCCATCGGATAACTAATCGTTTGGCGATAGTGATCGGCGAGTAAAATCAATAGCTTGTTCAAGCGGTAATCTTCGCTTTTAAAGATATTCATTTTTTGACTGTTAAAAACATTAAACATCTCATTGGTTGCGTTAGCACCATCAAAAAACTCACGCTGCGCATTAGACTCTACCGGACAGCTTCTAACACTGCAGCCCGTTAAGTCGACATCGAAAAAGTTATTTTTAAAGTTTGTTAACAGTATTCTTATGCTGTTTATATCGCTGGGTAAACCGTCAATTAAGCTTGAAGGGGCAAATGCGGCTAAGTGTAACTTCCACCAGTAATTGTCATGCCCGTGGGTAATATTAAATACACTGAGTAGTTCACGGCCGTGCTCACCAATACCACCATCGTGCTGAATGTAAATAATAGGAATATTTTGTGCTAGAGCATCTTCTACGCTTTGAATGATAGCTGCTTTATCATCACCATCACGCGTGATGCGGGAAATGATAATTAAATCAGGTCTATTAGCAATACAGTCAGCAAGCTTAGTTCCGTCACAAACACCTTCATCGTTATAGCTGACATTAGCAACGTTAGTATCAAACCAGGCACGAGTTTTACTTCGATCTCTAAACCAGTGACTCTCATCAAGCTGTGCTAAAACCACCTTAAATTGTGTAAGACTTGCCGTGTCTTTTTGGCTTAACCAATCCAAACTATTATGTAAAAACTGCTCCATTTGTGCATTTTTACTATTTCTAAAAGGGTTACCACCAAAGGCTAAATAACGGCCAGTATCTGCGGTTTTACTACCTGCAATCGCGATAGGCAGCACACGATCTACTCCACCTACTTGATATGAGCCAGTTGTATTTAATACCGTGTCATTAAAAGGGTATTGTCCATATAAAATAGCAGCGTCATGGCTAGGATCCCAATCAATGGAGGTAAGCTTATTCTCGCTTGAATCGAGTTGGAAAAGTTGCCATTTTAATTTATTAAACCGGGTTTTGTGGCTATCTATTTCGTCAAGCGCAGCGGATAAAATAACCTCGCTATCTTTAACGAGTAAAGCATTACCGGTTGTTATGGCCAGCTCTAACCAACTCTCTTCAACTTGTAGGGTAAATATTGAACTGCCTTTTGCAATACCGTCATCTAAGGTGAAAGTAATAAGCGTTTCACCAACATGCTCTGAAGTTGGCGTTCCAGCTAGTTGTCCGGTTACTTCATTAAGTGTCAGCCATGTTGGTAAATTTTCGGCACTATATTTTACGATACTATTTTTTTCGCCTTGATGAACCAAGGTTAAAGTGAATAACTCATGAGCACGTGCTTGTGCAGAGAGAGTAGTCAATGTTGGTAAAATGTGTGCCTTAATGACGTTTAGGGTGATAATTAATGATGTTGCTAGGGTGCCATCTGATACGGTTAACTTAATATCTTCTTGCAGGCCTAAATCAGTTAGTTGTGGTGTCCCTGACAGCTCTCCCGTTGTTTCATTTACAGTTAGCCATGCTGGTAGCTTTGTGGCTGAAAACATTAATTCATTGTTATCTTCATCCGTAGCGACAGGGCTAAAGCTAAATGCTTGTTCAATTACAGCATCACTAGGTATACCTGACAGTTTAGGTGCCCGGTTTTCTACCATCAAACTCACTATATTGATGGTAATATTCAGTGCTGTTGACAGTGTTCCATCTGAAACGGTTATCTTAATATTATCTTGAAGACCTAACTCACTAAGTTGCGGTGTACCTGACAGCTCTCCCGTTGTTTCATTTATAGTTAACCATGCCGGAAGGTTTGTAGCTGAAAATGTTAACTCATTATTATCTTCATCCGTAGCGACAGGAATAAAGCTAAATGCTTGTTCAATGACTGCTTCATTAGGTGTGCCCGACAGCTTAGGCGCATGGTTTTCTATCCCGGAAATCACTATATTGATGGTAATATTCAGTGATGTTGAGAGCACTCCATCAGAGACAGTTAATATAATATTTCTAAACCTCCCTACATCACTAAATTGTGGTGTACCTGTCATTTCCCCTGTTGTTTCATTTACAGTCAACCATGACGGTAAATTAGTGGCTGAAAATGTTAACTCATTATTATCTTCATCCGTGGCAACAGGGGTAAAGTTAAATACTTGTTCAATAACCGCCACTTCTGGTAAGCCTGTTAACGTGGGTGCTCTATTATTTTCAGGATTAATTGTTTCTTCCGGCGTAGCAATTACTGAAATGGTAATTTCATAGCGAATAGTACTTTTAGCGTCAGAGGCGGTTAATACTAAGCTAATATCACCAATATCATCGACAGAGGGCGTGCCCTTAATATCTGGGGTCTCTAAGGTTAACCAAGCAGGTAAATTATCAGCGCCTAATATCACTTCATCGCCATCACTATCGGATACCGTTGGTGTAAAAATGTAGCTAGTACCGACGGTAGCTACTGCGGGGGTTCCCGAAATTACGGGGGCGGTATTTTTAATCGTTGGTGTTACAGGAGAAGGAGACAAATCGGTACTTTCTTCTTCACTACCACCACAGCTGGTAATGCTCAGGCAAAAAAACAATAATAGAAAGTTTTTTAATGAGTCTTGGTAAATCAATTTTAATAGTTTCATCTAATTGTTTTTTATGGTTTTATTGTTGGTAGGGGTCATATCACTACTGGTCCGATGATTGAATAACAATAAACAATCTTCAGAGCCGAAATGGTCATAGGCTTTTAAGTATTTAGAACGAGTGTTTATGGTTGAAATGTAGCGTTAATATTTTATTTTTAGTGACTTGTTAGTCGTTTATTAACTTCCTTTATTTTCACTACTTTTATAGGAATAAACCGTAAGTTTTATTGATTTTTTGGTGTTCAGTATTGGCCCAAATATAATATTCTTGCTCTGCTAGTTCACTTGCTGCAGCTTTGTCTAATATCACAATTGCATGCTCATGTGATTGTAGTGCGGATGCTGGACACATTGCCGTAAGAGGGCCTGTTATCATTTGGCTCACCGCTTTTGCTTTATTCTTACCCGTTGCCATGAGTAATACATATTTCGCATCTAATATTGTTGAGATGCCCATAGTCATAGCCATCGTTGGCTGACATTCATCGGCTTTAAATAAGCGGCTATTATCTTGTAGTGTTTGCTTGGTTAAGGTCTTTAATCTTGTTCTAGAAGATAAACTAGATGATGGTTCATTAAAACCAATATGACCATTAGCGCCAATGCCTAGTATTTGTAAATCAACCCCCCCGGCATGTTGGATTTTTTTTTCAAAAGCCAGGCCTTGGATACGAGGGTTTTCATTTATATTACAGGTTGGTAAATGAGTATTATTGTGATCAATATTTATTTTATCGAAGAGGTTTTCTTTCATAAAAGCACGATAGCTTTGCTCATTTTCGGCATCAATATTGTGGTATTCATCAAGATTAAAGCTCGTTACATGGCTAAAGTCTATGTGATCTTCTTGGTGGCTTTTAACCAAATTTTTATAAAGACTGATCGGTGTGCTGCCAGTGGCTAATCCTAATACCGGCTTGGCTTTTTTTGAAATAAGTTCAATAACCCACTGACTTGCGTGTTGTGCTACTTGTTCTGGATTTTCTAATATAATAACTTGCATGATTTACCCTGTTTTAAAGCAATTTAATGGGAGAGATAATGTGAAGGTTACCCGGTGTTTATTTTCTACTTAAGTCATATTTCGTTTTGTAAAGCGTATAAAGCAGCACCTATTAAATCGGCGTTAACACCCATTTTTGGTGCTTCTATTCTCAGCTGGTAGAGAGGTGGTAACCTGCCAACCTTATCAACGACCTGTTGATAAAATATTGCCGAAGAGCCGACACTACCACCTAAAATAAGCTTTTCAGTACCCGTTATTGCTTTTATTGAAGCAATTAAATCACAAACAGCGCTACTGGCATCTTCTATAAGTTGTGCTATTTCGGGCACTGCTAAATACTGTTCAAATACATCTTTGCAGCTAACTCTTTTGTTTAATATAACTGATGCTTGCGTAGCTATAGCGGTACCTGAAGCTATGGCTTCAGCGCAATTTATTCGGCCACAATGACACTGTATTGATTGTTGACTGCGATGTTGTACTGAGACATGGCCCACATGGGCACAAAAGCCATCAGGGGAGGTAACTAACTGACCATTTTGAATCATACCACCACCAATACCTGTAGATACCGTGATGTAAACTAAGGTGTCGCCGATATCAGTACTGGCATTGATGTCTGTAGAAAGGGTGCCATCCGTGGCCATGGTCTTCATTGCACAATCAGCTGCATCTTTGCTAGTACAGTATTCAGCCCAAGCGGCGGCAGCTGCATCATTGAGAATAGTAACGGGCAATTTAAAAGATGTTTCAAGTTGGGCTATAAGCGGTAATTTTTGCTTAGCTGAAAGAAAGTTAACGTACTCAGCACCGACTTGACCGGTACAAGCAATGGCAACTTTAGTTGCTTGTGTTAACCAGTCTTGGCAAAGCTCTATTAAATACTGACTCAGGTTAGTTAAATCGCTGTGAATAACGGAAGCAATTTTTCGTTGCTCAATTATTTCGCCATTGTTCATTAGCGCGGCAGATATTTTGGTGCCACCGACATCAATTGCAATAATCATCTAGCTGTTTTCCTTACTTATTAGCGTTATCAATGCTACCGACAAACCATTGCGTAATATGTTCAACGCGGGTAATAGCCGAGCCAACAGTTACTGAGAAAGCACCGAGTTCAATGGCTTTTGCTGCACGCTCAGGTGAGTTATACCTACCTTCAGCTATCACATTTATTCCTTGAGTTACCCAGCGTGTTACTAACGGGTAATCGGGCTCGTTCGGAATATTATTCAAATCTGTATAACCTGACATGGTACTGCCAATAAAAGTGCAGCCGTGGTTGGCTAGCATTACGCCGGTATCAAAATCAGCACAATCTGCCATGGAAACACAGCCAGCTTCATGAATTGCTGATAGCTGCTTTAACATAGGGGTAGGACGAGGGCGGTCGGTACCATCAAAAGCAATGATGCTGGCACCGGCTTTTGCTAATGCGTTAATATCTTCGACAAAAGGGGTTATACGCACAGGGCTATCGGTCAAATCTCTCTTAACAATACCAACAATTGGTATTGTGGTTACTTTGGCAACGGCTTCCACATTAGCAATACCTTCTATCCTTAGACCCTTTGCGCCACCATCTACTGCAGCTAATGCCATAGCTACCACATGTTCAACTTTATCCATAGGTCCATTATCAACGGGCTGGCAAGAAGCAATTAGTGATTGCTTTAGGGATGATAATAATTGTGTTTCCAATACTTTATTTACGACAGACATACAAATTTCCTAAAAATAAATTCATGCTAAGTTAAGTTCAATTGAGCTAAGTAAGTGTTTATGATGATTTTGTTGGAACAGGCTCCATGGTATAGAGGGTCAAGCCTGTTAAATCTTTATCAGCAGTTTCAAATGCCTGTGTTAACAAACTTCCTATATAGCCAAAAACTAAGCATGAAATAATACCAATAGTGGCGTATAAGTAGCCGTTAGCCCAACCCAGTTGCCATGCTGCAATCGTAGTAATATAACTGGAGAAAATACCTATCATGGCACCAGTAGAATTGGCTTTTTTAGTGAGTGCTCCTAAAACAAATAAACCGCCCAATACGCCCATAAACATGCCGATGACTTTAAAATAAGCGGCCATTAACGAATAAATTTCTGGGTTAATAAATATTAAGCCGGCCATAGTGCCCAGTGCACCCATAATGAAGGTTAACCAGCGTGCCGCATTCAAATAACCCTTTTCTGTTTTAATTAAGTTAAACGGTTTGATGAAATCTGTGACTAGTGTTGTAGCTGTCGAATTCATACTGGTTGATACAGTCGATTGTGCCGCAGCAAAAATACCAGCAACAATTAATCCGGCAACACCTATAGGTAATTCAGTAGCAATGAACATTGGAAAGATTTGGTCAATTTGAATGGTAGGATCTAATTTTCCGGGATGGATTTGATAAAATGCATATAGACCCGTACCAATGCAGAAAAATAGCAATGTACCAGGTACCGCCATAGCAACATTAGCCCAAATTGATTTTGCTGCTGCCTTAGGGTCCGAGGTCACCATATATCGTTGTACAATCGATTGGTCAGCGGTATAACTTGCTAGGTTTTGACCTATGCCACCAAGCACAATGACCCAAATAGAAAGCGTGGTAATGCTGCCTAAACTGAAATCTGCATTGACCATAGTGAATTTATTATCACTTAAGCCAATGCTGATAAAATCAGTTAAACCGCCATCTAAGCCAGTAATAATGGTAACAAAACAAATAACAGCGCCAATAAGTAATACTATGGTTTGCAAAGTGTCAGTCCAAATAACGGCTTCAATACCGCCCATGGTGCAATATATCAAACATAAAACGCCCATAATAAGTACACTATCACTTGCTGATAATGGTGTAACGGCAGACAACGCTAAAGCAGTTAGCGCCATTACAATGCCCATGCGGCTAATATGGAATAAAGTAAATAAACCACTCGCAAATAATCTCACACTCATATTGAATCGCTTTGACAGATATTCATAAGCGCTAGTGGCATTGATTTGTCTAAAGAATGGCATCGCAACATATACTGCAACCGGTGAAACAACAATAATCATCCAAATACCAATTAACACTAACCAGTTGCTTTGGTAGACCATTGCGGGTAACGCAACATAAGTAAGAGAACTTAGCATAGTGGCGTAAATGGAACAGGCTGCAGCCCACCATGGAATTGATTGTCCGCCCCTGAAATAATCATCGGTACTTTTATTTTTAAACATGAAGAAAAGGCCAACAAGTACTACGCCAAGTAAATAAATCACTAAAACAGTCATGTTAATCCAACCAAAATTTTTCTCAGGTTGAGTAGGGGATACTTGCCAAAGTTGTAGTGGGTCTTGCTGGTGTTGTGAGCGGTTTAACGAAACTATTTTCCCTGAATAGCTACTGATGCCTTCGCTAATATAACGATGAGTATCTACCACTGGACCTGTTGTGTGATTACCCGCAGAATATTGGATCCAGCTGTTGGTAATTGCATTAAACGACAAGGTATTACCTTGGTTGGTAAAGGCTAGGATATGTGATTGCCCAAATGGACTTAAACGATTAATTCCTTGCTTTAGATGCTCTTTATCAAGGGTGATATCGCCAAGTTCTTGCCAGTTTTGTTTTGACTGAATTTGGCTAGGATCGAATTTCCAGTGATTTTTCTGTGTAGTTAACCTTCTTTGATTAGAAAGATCACCCTTTGCTAATTGGTAACCACCGATAGCAAATATTTTATTGCCGCTGCCATCATTTTGAACCGCTAATTGAATACCGTTTTGATAAGGTATATTTGGGCTGCCTAAAGGCAAGACTGGCAGTGCTTTCCAATTGTTATGGGCTTTATAGTGCTCAAGGGAACTTGTCTCGAGTAAAAGATCATTTTCTGTATTAACTAGTGGGCGTAAATCTAGGGCATAAAACTGATTATCAGCATCAGAACCAGTTAATACATAAAGAGTATTATCAATAACGATAGCTGAAGGAGATTTAACCGCCTTGGGTAATACAGGCAGTGAGTAACTGTTTAGCGTTTTTGATGGGACATGCCAAGTGAGTAAATTAACTAAGGATGATGCAGTATTATTGGCAATACCGCCAATAACAATGCTTGAATCATTAAAGCTAGCTGTGCCAGCATAAGCTCTGTTACCTTGATTTTCGGTTAATCTCGTTTGGATAACATTTTCGCCATCGACGATAATCATGGTTGTTGATTTATTATCGCTGTTCGCCAATTGCTCCACAATAAAAGGAGGTTTACTTGCATTGATCCCAGCAGAGATAATTATACTTTCATGTTGCTGACTAACAAAAGCGCCGTGACCGATTTTAAGCTGTTCAGGTGAAATGACAGTTATTTCCTGCCAATTGATTAACGTTTGGCTATTGGCCAACAAAGGCACCATTAATAGTAAAACGATTGTAAATTTAAACATTTTGGTAATCATATGAACTCAAGTGGTATTGTTTTGTGCTGTATACCTGTTATACCACTTGGTTTTTGGTAATGCTATAAAAACATAGTTTTTTATGCAAGTCTTTTGAGCAAGAAGGGAGGTTTATATACTAAAATACCGATTTACAAGCAAAAAAAAAGCCGCCAAATGGCAGCCTTTAATCAATGATTTCTATGAATAAACTTACATTACTCAGCGTAATATTTGTCGAATACGTATTCAATATGCTGAGTTAGTTTCTTATCAGCGCCTTCTACATCACGGTTTTTAATACATTCTAAAATGTCCACATGGTCTTGATGGCTCTTAGCATTAAGTACTTTAGCATTTGTTTTTGCTGGTCTCGCATCAATTACCCAATCAACTAATGCTTGGTGAATCGCTAAAAATATTGGGTTGCCTGGAATTGAGGCAATTACGCGGTGGAAATAAATATCTGTTTTTTTGAACTGGCTTTCATTATTGATCGCTTTGCCATTTAGCTCGAGTGCTTTTTCTAGCTCTTGAATTTGCTCATCGTTAGCAAATTCAGCGGCATGGCGCACTAGGCTTGATTCAAAGAAGCTTCTTAGTTGATCGAAGTATTGCAGGCCATTGGGTTGAGATAAGAAATCTTTTGACATGCCAGACAGCTCAGAGATGATAGTATCAGGAGAAGGTCTAGTAACTCGGGTTCTTTCACCACTACTAATTTTAACTAAGCCTTTACGAGCAAGCGCAGATAAAGCATCACGAATAGAAGGTCTACCAACACCAAATGCCGCCATTAGCTCTCTTTCAGAGGGAAGTGCATCACCTAAAGCGATTTCGCCTTGACGGATCATCAACTCTAACTCTTCTTCAACAGTTTCAGATAATTTTTTTCGTTCAACGGGACGTTTAATAGTAATTGGCATGTGTAGCTCCTTAACACGATATCAATGATAGGTTTACCTATTTTGCTATTATACCAGCGAAGTTAAAAATGTATACGAAATTATTCAATTGATTGAAAATTAGACAGAAGTGCAATGTCTAGACATTTATAAAAAACGTTGAATGTGTGGTGTACCTATTATACCATTGAGTGAGTTATTCAAATGTTAGAGTGAAATATATGCCAAGTCAGCTGAGAAAAAGATATTACTATGGTGAAAATAACCAACAATTTGGCGACTTATATAAGCCTAAAAGTTTGAAAACTGTACCTGTGGTTATTGTCATACATGGGGGATATTGGAAAGACAATCATAATCTAAACTCTTATGCGACTATCGCCATTGTCGATTATTTAAAAACAATGGATGTTGCCATATGGAACCTTGAATATCGTCGAATGGATGCGATTGGTGAGAATAGCAAAGCACCTTGGCCAGTATCTTTTAATGATGTTGCTAAGGGAATCGATCACCTGCGTAATATAGAGAAAGTAGAGAAGCTAGATCTTAATCGTTTGTTATTAATTGGCCACTCTGCTGGCGGACATTTAGCGACTTGGGCAGCATCAAGAAACAGCATCTCTCCTGATAGTGAGTTATATCAACCAGACCCATTACCAATAAAAAGTGTTATGTCTATCGCAGCTATTTTAAATTTATTTGCTGAAGGCGACATTGACCAACCTGAGCAGATTGAGCGATTAATGGGAGGAACCGCTAAAATGCATCCTGCCCGTTATCTTGCTTGTGATCCTTGTTCCCTTTATGAACCAACTATAAATATAGTGGTTGTTCATGGAGCAAAAGATAATTGCGTTAAGGTTGCACAAGCTAACCAATATTACGAAAAATCTAATGGTAATATTAAACAAATAATCATGCCCGATGCCGATCATTTTTCGATGTTGCCCCATGAAGGTTTCTGGGCTGAAGACCAGTGGCAGCAGTTAAAGAAGTTAATAGCATTAGAAATATCAGCCCTCAATTAACACTAAAACAGTCCGAAACATAATGACAAATCACTAACCAAAACTTAAGGAATTACCGTGAGCTCTAGAGAATCATTACCAAGTTGGCAGGCGCTGATAAAGCATAGTCAAGCCATGAAAAATATGCATATGAATGATTTATTTGAGGACAATGAGAATCGTTTCAATGACTTCTCCATTGTGTTGTCTAGCATGTTGCTTGATTACTCTAAGAATTTAGTTACTGAAGAAACCATGACTCTTTTGCTTAAGTTAGCGAGTGAATGTCAGGTCGAAACGTGGCGCGATAAAATGTTTGTCGGCAATAGTATTAATAAAACGGAGGATAGGGCGGTATTACACACATTGCTAAGAGATCGCAGTAAGACCCCTTTTATCGTAGGTGGTAAAAATGTCAAAGACAGTGTGCAAGCAGCACTAAAGCAGATGCAGAGTTTTACTGAAAAAGTTAGACAAGGTAAATGGCTAGGTTATAGCGGTAAACGCATTACTGATATTGTAAATATTGGTGTTGGAGGCTCTAACTTAGGGCCACAGATGGTCACTGAGGCGTTAAAGCAATACAGTGATGATAGTGTCAATGTACATTATGTTTCTAATGTTGATGGTACTCAAATAGCTAACGTTTTAAGGCCATTAAATCCAGAAAATGTACTTTTTATCATTTCTAGTAAAACCTTCACAACAACTGAAACCATGACCAATGCACAAACGGCCATGCAATGGCTGATCTCTTCTTCATTCGATGATAATGCCATTAGTAAACACTTTGTTGCGGTATCATCAAATAAAAAAAATGCTATTGAGTTTGGTATTGCACCCGAAAATATCTTTGATATGTGGGATTGGGTTGGTGGTCGTTTTTCATTATGGTCAGCTATTGGTTTACCTATTGCGTTGGATTTAGGTTTTGACAAATTCACCGAACTACTTGATGGTGCTTTTGAAATTGACTGTCATTTCAAACAAGCACCGATCGCAGAAAATGCTCCTGTTATTCTCGCGTTACTCAGTGTGTGGAACTGTACCTTTTTAGGCGCTCAGTCTCAGGCGATATTACCCTATGATCAGTCGTTACACATGTTATCAGCCTATTTACAGCAGGCAGAGATGGAAAGTAATGGCAAATCGGTTAGTTGGCATGGTGACGAAATATCTTATGCAACAGTACCCTCTATTTGGGGAGAATTAGGTATTAATGGCCAGCATGCGTTTTATCAGTATTTACATCAAAGTAATAATATTGTGCCCGCAGACTTTATTGGATCTGTTAAAAGTGTCACGCCGGTAAAAGGTCATCATGAAACCCTAATGGCTAACTTTTTTGCACAAACACAAGCGTTAATGCAAGGCGTAAATGAAACGCAAGTAAGAGCTGATTTAAAAGCTAAAGGACGAGCTGAAGATTATATTGATAAGGTTGCCCCACATAAAGTACATAAAGGTAATAGACCCACAAATACTATTTTAATGAAGCAAATTTCACCAAAAACCTTAGGTAGCTTAATTGCTCTTTATGAACACAAGATTTTTGTGCAAGGCATCATTTTGCAAATATGTTCTTTCGACCAATGGGGAGTTGAATTGGGCAAGGGTTTGGCCAATACAATTCAGCAAGAATTAATGACTAAAAATGTTAATAGCGAACATGATAGCTCTACTCAAGGATTGATTGAATTTTACATGAGCGAACTTTAAATATCGACTTGAACCATTGAAATAGAAAATATCCCCCAAATTGATATAAATATTTATCTCAATTTGGGGCACAATACTAGATAGATTAACTACAAGTCTTTGTAGAACACCTAACAATATGTCAACTTCAACAATAGCCTAAAATACATCTATATAAATTAAATTTTATCGCTAATCTAGCAATCTAAATGGTGCTGATTATTAATATAATCGAGGTTAACAAATCGTCGTGTTTAGCTGGGTTAATGAGGCCGTTACGGCTATTTTGCTAGTTTAAAACCGCTAACAATATTCGGTCAAACACTGTTATTTTAAAAAGGTCCAATATCAGCTTAGTGCCGTTAGGTGGCGCATGTTTAGCCAATAGTTTATGCACACAGCAATACATGATCTTTATGAGTTAGCTACTGCTAGAGAGTGTTGAAATGGCACAATTAAAGTGCCTGATATCAAGCAAATAAACTTTTCTGATCAGGCGGTTGCTGATGCGCTAATTAAGCAAGTGAATGGTGACTTCCTGGTAAGTAAATTGGTAAGTTTTACCGAGAGGTCAATAATACTGCTGTAAATGCTATCAAACCTTTTACCTCTAATATCTATGTTGACGATTTAGATGACTAACATCATCTTAACTTTACTTGTATAGCAATATTTCAACTTGAAAGTCACATGGAGCAACTGGATGTGACTTTTCCACTCGCCTATGGTGTAACTGTAGAGCAAATGTATAACTTAGGATTATATATTCGCTCACCACAAGAAATGGATCATGCGTTTGCAGAACCAGCTGTTTTTGTGGTAAATAGTGAAGGTCAAATTCAAGTGATTGATATCTCAAACATTCCCTTTGTTCGACCTGAGTTGCAAGCATTGGTTAATGGCCTAGGGTGGATAAGAAACCCAGAGAATAATTATCTTGTGCGTGGCATGCATAAATAAGTATAAAATTGTTGATACAAAGGTCATACCAGTAAAGTAGTTTAGGGTATAATCTCTATACTTAAAGCAGCCAGCTAAACTATTCGCT
>Ga0209396_1001012_pt1 | contig 32197 bp, 26 predicted proteins | sample GOMGulsemesocosm_6_FD_184638 | JGI IMG/M metagenome (GOLD analysis project Ga0209396, IMG submission 184638) | Methane-oxidizing microbial communities from mesocosms in the Gulf of Mexico - GOM8C Gulf of Mexico (SPAdes) (version 2) | ecosystem: Environmental > Aquatic > Marine > Cold seeps...
CGGTTGTCAATTAAGGTATTTAACACTGACGGATCAGCCAGCGTTGACGAATCACCCAGTTCACTAATTTCATTGGCCGCAATTTTGCGTAATACCCGGCGCATAATTTTACCTGAACGCGTTTTAGGTAAACCAGGAGCCCACTGAATCATATCCGGTGCAGCAATGGCACCAAGGTCTTTACGGACCCATATTTTCAGTTCTTTACGCAGTTCTTCGGTTTCTTCTACATCGTCATTAAGGGTAACGTAGGCATAAATACCTTGGCCTTTAATATCGTGTGGATAACCGACCACGGCTGCTTCAGCGACTTGGCTGTGGCCAACCAGTGAACTTTCTACTTCGGCTGTGCCCATGCGATGGCCTGCGACATTGATTACATCATCAACGCGTCCGGTGATCCAATAGTAACCATCTTCGTCACGGCGGGCGCCATCACCCGTGGTATACATATTTTGGAATGTTTGGAAATAGGTCATCATGAATCGATCATGATCGCCAAATACGGTGCGCATTTGTCCTGGCCAGCTGTCAAGAATAACTAACGAACCTTCCGCTGCACCTTCTAAAATTTGACCTTCAGCATCAACTATCGCGGGCTGAACACCAAAGAATGGTCGGGTTGCTGAACCAGGTTTAGTTGCCGTAGCACCAGGTAAAGGCGTAATTAAAATGCCACCGGTCTCGGTTTGCCACCAAGTATCGACAATCGGGCTTTTTTCTTTACCAATCACTTGGTTGTACCAACGCCACGCTTCCGGATTAATCGGCTCGCCGACACTGCCTAACACCCGTAATGAGCTGCCGTCAAAATCATCGAAGTACTTGGTGCCTTTTGCCATTAATGCGCGAATAAGGGTTGGCGCGGTATAAAGTTGATTAACCTTATGGCGGTCAATAATTTCGCCTAAGCGACTCGGCGACGGATAGTTCGGCACACCTTCGTGAATAACGACAGTGGCGCCGTTGGCTAATGGCCCATAAACCATGTAGCTGTGACCAGTAATCCAACCGACATCGGCAGTACACCAATAAATATCGCCTTTTTTGTAATCAAATACATATTCATGAGTCATAGACGCATAAACCATGTAACCGCCAGTGCTGTGCAATACGCCTTTAGGGGTACCGGTTGAACCTGAGGTATAAAGAATAAACAGTGGATCTTCAGCATTCATTTCTTCAGCTGGACAATCGCTAGAAACTGACTCTGTTAATTCGTGCCACCATACATCACGGCCTTCAACCCACTCAATATCGCCACCGGTACGCTGTAACACGATGACGGTTTCAACGGTGGTTACTTTTGGATTTTGCAGCGCTTCATCAATATTGCCTTTAAGTGGCACCATGCGGCCACCACGAGGGCCTTCGTCAGCCGTAATAATAACTTTGGCTTGGCCGTCGATAACGCGCGATGAAATTGACTCAGATGAGAAGCCACCAAAAATGATTGAATGAACCGCGCCAATACGGGCACAAGCCAGCATTGCAACTGCGGCTTCTGGCACCATTGGCATATAAATAGAGACGATGTCACCACGCTTTACCCCTTTAGCTTTAAGGCCATTGGCAAATTTACAGACATCGTGGTGCAGTTCTTTGTAACTGACTTTACGTTGATCTTTGGCGTCATCACCTTCCCATATAATGGCGATATCGTCGCCGTTATTGGCCAAATGGCGATCTAAACAGTTAGCAGAAGCATTGAGAGTGCCGTCACTGTACCAATTAATGCTGACATTTGGCGCTTCAAAAGAGGTTTCTTTAACCTTGGTATAAGGTTTTATCCAATCAATTCGCTTTCCGTGCTTGCCCCAAAAAACATCAGGATCATTAACTGATTGTTGATACATTTCGTCATATTGATCGTTATTTACCAGCGCGTCTAATTCAAAATTCTTCGATACTGGGTATAGTTCAGAGGAGCTCATAGTCATTCCTTTTAGTTTTATTTATGGTTATTAAAGTATTTATTTTGGGCCGCACTAACCATTAGACATTGGTATATCAAATAGATATATATATATATTAAGATATAATTCATTATGTTAGATATTAGTTGAACCGTGATTAAGCGAGAAAAGTTATGGCTATATTAGCCAGCTAGCAGCATTTAATTTGTCACAAAACCTGTGCTTAAATCTAGACTCTGGTAGGCTAGCAATAAAATAACTGCTATAAATAGCTAGCACTAAAAATGGCGAGGTTTATCTGGCGTGATCATGTAAATACTGCAACGTCAGCGCTATACGGTTCGATAGTATGCGGTCAACATATCCTTAATTATTGTTTTAATATTCACATCAATAACACAAAGAGCAACACGAGGTTCGGATGGCTAATGGAGTAAGTTTTAATCGCAATGAGGCCATTGAAAAAGCCACACTGCTGTTTTGGAAAAAAGGTTACCATGCGACTTCAATGCGTAATTTACAACAGGTACTCGACTTAAGACCGGGCAGTATTTACGCCAGCTTTGGCAGTAAAGAAGGTTTATTTAAAGAGGTACTCCGTTGTTACGCCAAACGTAATTTGACCAGCTTAAAATATTGTATTGAGTCATCGGCATCCCCGTTAGGCGCATTAAAAATTTATATTGAAGCAGCAGTAATAGAAAGTACTAATAACTCCGACACTATTACATTGCCTAACTCAATGTGCTTATTGGTTAAAACTATCTCAGAGTTAACCGAAGAAAATCACCAATTGTTAATAGAGTCAAAGCGACTACTTGAAATGATCCAAGGCGCATTTATTGTTTTGCTCACAGAGGCGCAGTCCGCAGGCCAATTAACCCCAGGGCAAGATCTTGAACGCTTAGCCCATTACGTGCAAATGCAAATTACCGGTTTACGAATTTATGCCCACACTAATGACAAGGCACGGGTCAACCAATTAATTAGTGATTTGTTTAATTCGATAAAAGCTAATTAGAACGGCTATTCCTGCAGCGTTACGGCCCGGGGCGGATGCGTTGTTTGTTTGAAATTTTGGGTTTTATTGTTGCTAATACTCGAGCCAGTGAGGAAAGTAAGATGAAGTTATCAGCTGAACAAAGCGTGTTAGTTATCGTTGATGTCCAAGGAAAACTCGCCAATACGGTTCATCACCATCAAACATTAGTGCCAGCCATTCACACGCTAGTTGAAGCGGGGCATTTATTTAATCTGCCAATTTTGTGGCTTGAGCAAGTACCTGAAAAACTTGGGCCTACCGCTGAGCCGCTAGTCGAAGTGATGGGTGAGTTATATCCGCAAACGACACCCATTGCTAAATCTTCGTTTAGCGCGGTGGGCTGCATCGAATTTAGGCAACGTTTATCTGAATTGGGGCGCCGCCAAATTATTTTAACTGGGGTTGAATCTCATATTTGTGTGTATCAAACGGCGCGAGATCTGCTTTGTCGCAGCTATGAAGTGTCTGCCGTTATTGATGCTATCTCTTCGCGAACAGAGCAAAACTATCAACTCGGGATCAACAAAATGGAGCAACTTGGGGTTAGTTTAACCAGCATCGAAATGCTGTTATTTGAACTGCAACAAGTGGCAACTGGCGATAGATTTAAACAACTTATTCGTTTAATTAAATAAGGATAATTGGCCATCAGCGTTGATTAATATCATCCATAATTGAGGCCTAATAATTATTGCTCGCTAACTGAGCGCTCTAGTTCCGTCAGTAATGACGTAATCGTTCGAGCACCTTGCCTTAAATAATTTTCTCTACGCACAACAAGATCATAAATTTAATTGATTTTAATCTAATGCGACCATTTATTGCTTATGCTGGTACTGCACCGCGTCTTGCGATTGCTTGAACTATAATAAACGTAACTATCTTGGTATGACTATCTTGGTATGACTATCTTGCAAAGGAGCGTTTATGAACAAGCTATTAATTATCTTGGCTGTGATTTTATCCTCGGCTATTGGTTATAGTTATTGGGATATAAATCCTTACAAGCCCGGCCAAGTGATCGGCATTGCCACGGCAGATCCGACAGCTTATTTACTTGAAATGACCGAACACATTAGTTTGGCCACTCGCCCTGAAGAAACGTTTCCTTTCCCAATCGCCATCGGTGAAATGGGCCCGGCACAATCACTGTATTCTGGACCCAAACAATACCCGTTTTATTGTATGAGTGATTGGTCTGGGCATGGACAGCCGGTGGTTGATAATCAAGTTGCTGAAGGGGTTAAAATATTTGCCCTTGATGCACACGGCGAAAAGACTTCACGGGTGATAGGTTACAGTCGTGATTGTTCACTCGCTACGAAAATTAATTACTTTTACCGCAACAGCATTAACCAAAAAATAGCAGCATATTCGACTGACAAGCCTCCCGCAGATCAATCGATTAACCGAGTAATGATCAACGACCAGAGTGTGCCTGAAATTTACCGTGTTGAGCATGGCACCATTAACCGATTTATTTATGTTATTGCGATGTTGGCCGATCCGGCGAAAGGCAGGCAGGACAAGTCGTTGTGGAATAACCGATTAGTTTATCAATTTCAAGGGGGATCTGGCATAGGCTTTCGCCAAGGCAAGGAAAGTGGTTCGCATATTATTAATAAACGTAGTGAGCAATTAAAATTGGGTTACGCGGTGATAACCTCTTCGGCCAACAAAACCAGCTATACCTACAATATGCTGCTGGCTGAAGATACGGCGATGCGGGTTAAACGACAATTTATTGCCTTGTATGGCGAGCCATTATACACGGTTGGCGTTGGGGGCAGTGGCGGCGGATTATCTCAATATTTATTAGGACAAAATGGTACCGATTTACTCGATGCGTTATTGCCGCTGTATTCGTATCCAGACATGATAAGTCAAACCATCTATGCACTTGATTGCGATTTACTTAATACCTTTTACGCTTATCGGAGTGAGCAACCGAATCTATTTGACGATTGGACTTTACGTTCGGCTATCGAAGGCATGAATGCGCGAAACTCTCATGATCAGAGAATTGGTTTTTTAACCCCAATGAATATGCTGTTAGATGGCCAGTGGCCACAAATGCCCAAAGGAAATAGTGAATGTATTAACGGATGGTTTGGCTTATCAACCTATATCAATAATCCGCTGCAGGGCTTTTTACGACCTTATTTTGCGCAAAATGTGCTTAAACAAGTTAAATGGAATTATTGGGAAGATCTAACCAGCATTTTTGGCCGTCGCAGTGACGGATTTACCAAAACGACTTGGGACAATGTCGGGGTACAATATGGGCTTGAGGCCTTAAAGAACGGTCGGATAAGCGTGGCAACGTTTTTTGACCTCAATAGCAAAATTGGTGGTTGGCGCGAGCAACCGATGCTGCAAGCTGAAAAAATTGGGATGTTACCGCTCATTAAATTACCCCTTTGGTTAAGTTTATGGGGCAATCACAATGTAACCGAGCTGCGAAATGGTTTGGCTGCGCGCCACCAAGGCGATATCTCGGCGATTAATAGCGCCTATCGTTCGGGGCAGGTATTTATTGGTAAATTGACCTTGCCAACGTTAGATATTCGGCATTACCTAGAAGACGATCTCGATATGCACCATGTTTCGGCGTCTTTTAATACCCGATTACGGATCATGCAACAGCAAGGGCATGCCAATAATCAAGTGATTTGGGTTAGTCATAAAAACTTCAGCCCAGTCGTGCGAGGCTTTGCAGTAATGGACCAGTGGATGGCTAACATCCGTCAGGATCCTGAGCACGACGTGGTCGCCAGCAAACCAGCCCAATTGTTGGACAGCTGCTTTGATGTTACTGGGCAGCCAATAGCAACGGGCAATCAGGTGTGGAATGGTCAATGGAATGACCAACCAGCCGGAGCCTGCAACAAGGTATATCCGATGTATTCAACGGTTCGAATTGCGGCGGGAGCGCCATGGGAAGCGAGTATTTTTAAGTGCTATTTACAAGACGTTGAACAAGCAATTACTCAGGGGGTGTATGGCACTATCATGATGGAAAATCATTTAACCAAGCTAAAAGCTGTTTTCCCCGATGGTGTCTGTGATTATCATCAAGGAGATGCTGGCCGCCCGGTTATGGCAGGCATATTTCCGTTCGACTATTAGCCAGTAGCAGCCCATGCTGGCCATTATCCTCCTAAAGTAGGATGTTTTCGCTGCCAAAGGACAATAGGATTTATTGTTGGCATAAGTTTAACTAAGAGTCCTATATCAATTGTGTTGCGTATTTACGCGAAGCTACTTTTTTGAGGTGAAATTATGATCTATGCATGTCCTGGCAGTGAAGGTTCGGTGATATCTTTTAAATCACGTTATGATAACTTTATCGGTGGCAAATGGGTTGCGCCAGTCAAAGGAAATTATTTTACTAATCTATCACCTGTTACTGGTGAGCCAATGTGTGAGATCCCTCGCTCTTGTGCATTAGATATTGAATTAGCAGTCGACGCAGCGCACAGCGCGAAAGTCGCTTGGGGCAAAACGTCGGTGACAGAACGTTCTAATATCTTGTTAAAGATCGCCGATGTTATTGAAGCCAATCTTGAAGTGTTAGCAGTCGCTGAAACTTGGGATAACGGTAAGCCAGTCAGAGAAACGTTAGCGGCTGATGTGCCACTTTGTGTCGATCATTTCCGTTATTACGCAGGCTGTATTCGTGCCCAAGAAGGCAATTTATCCCAAATAGATAACGACACGGTTGCTTATCATTTTCATGAACCATTGGGCGTTGTTGGACAAATTATCCCATGGAACTTCCCTTTACTAATGGCCGCTTGGAAGCTAGCGCCAGCATTAGCAGCCGGTAATTGTATTGTGCTTAAACCTGCAGAGCAAACTCCTGCAAGTATCTTGGTATTAATGGAACTTATTGGTGATTTACTGCCAGGTGGCGTACTTAATGTTGTTAACGGTTTTGGTAAAGAAGCAGGCGAAGCCTTGGCCACCAATACCCGCATTGCAAAAATCGCCTTTACCGGTTCAACGGCAGTTGGTTCTCACATTTTAAAATGTGCTGCTGAAAATCTAATTCCATCAACGGTTGAACTTGGTGGCAAATCACCAAATGTATTTTTCAGCGACATTATGAGTCACGAAGACGATTATCTTGATAAATGTGCTGAAGGTTTTGTTTTAGGCTTCTTTAACCAAGGCGAAGTGTGTACTTGTCCGTCTCGTGCGTTGATTCAAGAAGATATCTTTGACGATTTTATTAAAGTTGTGGTTGAAAAAGCGAATAAGATCATTCGTGGCAATCCGTTAGACACTGCCACTATGGTTGGAGCACAGGCGTCTGAGCAGCAATTTGATAAGATCATGAGTTACTTGCAAATTGGTCGTCAAGAAGGAGCAAAAGTGCTAACTGGCGGCGATAAAGAATCGTTAGATGACTCATTATCAACAGGTTACTACATTCAGCCAACGATTTTGCAAGGTGATAACACGATGCGGATTTTCCAAGAAGAAATTTTTGGTCCGGTCATCGCTGTAACTACATTTAAAGATGAAGCCGAGGCACTAGAAATTGCCAACGATTCTGCTTACGGACTTGGTGCGGGTGTTTGGACCCGAGATGCTAACTTAGCTTATCGAATGGGTCGTGGCATTGAAGCTGGTCGTGTTTGGACCAACTGTTATCACTTGTATCCTGCTCATGCTGCGTTTGGTGGTTATAAAAAATCTGGGATTGGCCGTGAAACACATAAGATGATGCTAGATCATTATCAACAAACCAAAAACTTATTAGTTAGCTACAGTACGAGTCCGCTTGGCTTCTTCTAACATGTTCGAGATGTAAACTGCGACTGCCTCTGTCAACAGGGTCAGTCGCTTTTTTTGTTTTAAGCAACCGAACTCTATGAACAATACTGACTCTGTTGCACTAATACCAATTCCGTTAAATTAGTGGCCTATTTATTTACGCGGGAAAACGGATGAGAACAAGGCATTTATTTATGTCTGTAGTTATTCTACATAGACTTTCCCTAGGGATTGGAAATAACGCGGTTATCATTTGTTTTAACCGTTAATAATGATCAGTTAATTATCGGAATTGGTATGAAGTGTTGCCATTAGAGTAGCAAGTCGCCGTAAACCCATCACTACTTCGGCTAACTTCCTGATGCCGCTGGCATGAGGGTTATACCTACTAGATACATAGCTACAGTTCAGGTCAACAGAGCTAACAAGATTAGATAAGCTTCTAGTAAATATTGCCGTAACGCATTACTATCAGATCTCCCTGTAGCTTGTTCATTATTAAACAATAGTTAGGAATGGTTAGGATATATGCCAAAAACAATTACCGCGACCACGATATTAACCGACCCGCAACAGGCGGTGTCTGAACTGGCTAACAAGTTAACTGACGCCGATCTTTGCTTTGTGATTTTCTTTTGCTCAGCCAGTTACGATCTCAAACGACTCGAACAAGCACTTGGTGACACTTTTGGTTCATTGCCAATAGTGGGTTGCACCACCGCTGGTGAAATATCAAGTGCGGGTTATAGCCAACATAGCATTGTCGCGATTGGCTTTAGTACGATCCATTTTTCGGTCAGTGTTGGTCTGGTTGCCTCATTAGAGCAATTTAATTTAAGTGCGGCCCAATCGCTGGTCAGTGATTTAACCAACCAGTGTCGTAAGCAAGCGGTAAGTGTTCTTAAACAGCATAGCTTTATGATGACTTTGCTTGATGGATTGTCATCGCAGGAAGAACGATTTTTAAGTATTTTGCATTCTGCTGCCAACGACATTCCACATTTTGGCGGCTCGGCGGCTGACGATATATCATTAGCCAAGACCCATGTTTATTATCAAGGCCGGTTTCATCAACAGGCTGCCGTGGTCATCATGATAAATACCGATTTGGCGTTCGACGTTTTCTCGATTAATCACCTTGAACAACCCGGGGAGAAAATGGTGGTGACTGACGCGGATCCGCAATTACGGACGGTTTACGAGCTTAATGGTCAACCGGCTGCGCTTGAATACGCCAGAGCGCATAATATTAGGGTCAAAGATCTTAACCCGAGTATGTTTGCCTTGCATCCTGTGGCAGTCAAAGTCGGCAGCCAATATTTTTTCCGTGCGGTACAACAAGTTAATCATGCTGATAATAGTTTAAGTTTTTATTGTGCGGTTGATACGGGCATTGTGTTAACGGTGGTCAGTCTTGGGGATATCTTTGAACAATTAAAGGAAAAAATGGCGGCGATTGGTAAACGTTACGGTCCGCCCGAACTGGTGTTAAGTTGTGATTGTATTTTACGTCGGCTTGAAGTCGAGCAAGCAGGGTTGCAACCATTGGCACATGATATCTTTGGCCAATATAATATTGTTGGTTTTAATACTTACGGTGAACACTTTAACGGTATTCATTTGAACCAAACACTGACTGGGGTTTTCATCGCAGGAGCACGTTGTGACAACTGAAACACTTAGCGAACAAGTAACCAGACTCGAGCGTAAAAATGCCCAGCTTGAGAAAATTAATCGGGTGCTCATTGATCGGGTTGAGCAGGGCGGCGGCAACCAAAGCGATCCCTATTCAGCATTTGAACACTCTGTTCAGCTGGCTGAGCAGGTCCGTGAGAAAACCCAAGCGCTTAACGAAACACTTGAGGCACTTGAACGCAGTCATCTCGAATTAAAAAGTGCCAACCATCAAGCCAATATTTTTAAACAACGGTTTGTCGATGCAATAGAAAGTATGTCTGATGGTTTTGTGTTACTCGATTGCGATGGTGTGATTATTTTACAAAACTCAAATTTCACCAAATTTTGGAATCATTCTAATTTACCCATAAAACAAGGGGTAAATTTTAAAGACTTTAAAGAATTGGCCAAAGTTAGAGGCATTATCAGTCAAGCATATCCCGGTGATAGCGAGAATAGTCCGGTTTATCAATTAAGCGATGGTCGCTGGTTTCAACTCAACGAACGCCGTACTCTCGATGGTGGTTGGGTGATGTTATATACCGACATTACCGCAATAAAAACGGCCGAATCACAACGCTTTGATCAAGCAATGAGCCAAAAATCGCGTTTGTTACAAAACCTGGTCGACAATTTATCGCAAGGGGTTGTTCTACTTAATGGTTATGGCCAAATAGAAGTGTGGAACAGCCGTTTTGCACAAATGAGTAACTTGTCGGCCCAAATGCTGCAAAGTAGCCCCTCGTTAGCACAAATACAGCATCTTACTGAACTGGATTTGACCCCTAAGACTGGTAATAACGAAAATTTTGATTTACAAGTACTGTCCAATGGCACCGTGCTTGAAGTGCGGGAGCATTTATTGATTAGTGGACAACTGATTAAAACGTTTACCGATATTACTCAGCGTCACCGCTATGCCCAATCACTGGAAAGCCGCAGAAACTGGCTCACTCTAATTACCGATAATGTGCCCGCGATGATCGCTTACGTCGGCGCTGATCTTAAGTTTCAATTCATTAATAAAGGCTATCTCGACTGGTATAACTTACCTGCTGGCAGCTTGGTCGGTGACAGCTTAGAAACCAGTAGGGTACTTGGCGATTACCACCTGCTAGAACCCTATATCGCGCAGGCCTTATCAGGCCACAGTGTTAGTTTTGAAATAGAAGAGCGTACGAGTAACCGCGCTGTAAATTACTTGCTTAAATCTTACGTGCCCAATAAAGACAATACCGGCCAAGTATTAGGTTTTTTTGTATTAGTTCGTGATGTTACTGAACGTAGGAACAGTGCTAAAGCGCTGCAACAAGCCCATGATGAATTAGAGAAACGGGTTGAACAGCGTACGGCTCAGTTGCAATTAGTTAATGATAAATTACTTAATGAGGTTGATGAGCGCCGATTAGCACAGTCAAATTTAGTTAATGCCAAGCGCGAAGCGGAAGTGGCTAATCACTCAAAAAGTAAGTTTTTAGCGGCAGTTAGTCACGATTTACTTCAGCCATTGAATGCAGCGATGCTATTTTTAGGCGCTATGTCAGATGTTGTGGTCAAGCCCGGTGTTGATAATTTAATTACAGGGGTCTCTAACTCATTATTAGATCTTGAAAATTTGATTGTTGGCTTGGTCGATATTTCAAAACTCGATGCCGGCATTGTGATTGGTGAACCGCATTCATTTCGACTATCGCAACTGCTCGATAATTTAGCGGCTGAATACCGTCAGCTTGCCCCCAAGTATGAAATTGACTTTAAATACGTTGCTAGTGATCTGGTGATCCATAGCGATAGTGCGTTGCTTGCCCGTATTTTACGCAACTTGTTATCAAATGCTTTTCGTTATGGCGGCCAAGGCAAAGTGTTGCTTGGGGTACGCCGGCGTAAGCACCATGTTTCAATAGAGGTTTGGGATAATGGCTTAGGCATAGCGCAAAGTGAATTAGCGGATATTTTTCAGGAGTTTAAAAGGTTGGAAGGCGCAGATATCGCGTTTGGCAATGGCCTAGGTTTAGGCCTAGCTATCGTCGATAAGTTATCTGCTATTTTAAACCACCCAATTGATGTCCGATCAACACTAGGTAAGGGCTCTGTGTTTAGTATTGAAGTGCCAATTGGTCAGCAAATTGCGAGCACGGCTGCGACCACTGATTTACCCGTAGCATTGAACTCTTTGACCAATGTTAAAGTTTGGGTGGTCGATAATGATCAACAAATTTGCGATGCGATGGCTATTTTGTTGAAAAAATGGGGCTGTCAGGTCATCACGGCGTTAAGTGAACAGGCGTTGGCCGAGCAAGTTAACATTGCGAATGCTCAGGTCGACATTTTAATCGTCGATTACCATTTAGCCCATGGCCGCACCGGATTAGCGTTGGCCGCGATTATTAATCAACAACGGGCTGAGGTCGTGCCCGTATTGATGATCACCGCTAACTACAGCCAACAGCTGCAAACTCAAATGAAAGACAGCGATATTTTACTGCTTAACAAGCCAATTAAACCAATGAAATTAAAAGCCGCGATGCTACATTTATTAAATTAACCTGAGCATTGGTTCCTCTAAGCTAGATCTCAGGTCAAATTAACGTTTCAGATACTGATTAAAATCAATATCAGTACAGCTTACTACGGCCTGAACACGGTTATAGACACCAAGTTTTTTCAAAATAACTGAAACGTGCGACTTGACCGTCGTTTCAGATATATTGAGATCATCGGCTATTTGTTTATTGGCATGGCCTTTGGTTAAACACTTTAATACCATTAATTGACGCCGAGTTAGTGAAGACAAGTTTACGTCGCTAACATGTTGCTGAGCACTGTTAAAAGTGCTGTGTTCTTGTCCTGCACTGTCATCGCGGATTATCGCTGGTGGCAGGTAAACATCACCAGCCAATACGCTTGCCAGAGCATCACCTATGGTCTCTTTCGATGACGACTTTGTCACAAAGCCGACGGCGCCGTAGGCGATCGTTTGTAATATTATCTTTTTGTCTTGCTCTGCAGAAACTATAACCACGGGGATCGTTGGACTTTGATTGCGCAAGCTAATTAAACCGTCGAAGCCGTTCATACCAGGCATATTCAAATCGAGTAAAATTAAATCTAATTCAGGGGTTTTGGCAGCAAAGTCGAGCGTTTGCTGCAAATCATTGGTTTCGAAGGTGACGCAATTATCAAAACGTAGCTTAATGATATTGACGATAGCATCACGTAATAATGGATGGTCATCGGCGATCAAGATGTTATACATTTAATATCCTAGTTGATAGTGCGTGAATTAATCCCAAAACCCATCGTTCACTTCGTCAAGGTAGTGGTTTGTTCGTCTTTCGACAATCGACAATTATCTGATGTTAACAGCAATCGTGTGGTGAATTCTTTAATCGTATTGAATTGCAGTTATTACTTATTGCATATAAAATAGTACAATGGTATTAGACTATAGCGATATACAATCGTTATAGTTATTACATATAGAGGATCGAATCAATATGCTTCGATTATTTCTAATAATGATTATGATTGTTCTTATTGCTCAGGCTGGTGCTGAAAAAAAGCAACTTATCACTTATTTTCAAAACAATTCCCCGCCTAAGTATATTGAACTAAATAATGATTATACAGGGATATGCATTGATATAATCAATGAAATTAATGCTCGTCTCCATTCATCTGAGGTTGCTATAATCAATCCTACTCAGGCTAATGTCCCTGTGAAAAGGATAATGAAATATATTGAGCTTAGTCAAGAAATAGATCTCTTTGTTGGTGCCGCTAAAACGCAATCTCGAATGATTCATGTTGGTAATTTCTCCACAGCCTTGTATGCGATAAAAGGGACCTTTGCTAAAAATAAAACCAATAATTTTGTTTACCAAGATATTGATTCGTTAAGCGGATTAATAATCGGGGTGCTAAGAGGTAGTAGCAGCGTAAAACTAATGAATAATATTTCTGGGGTACAAGTTGTTAAAACTAATACCATTGAGCAAAGTTTAAATATGTTAGCGATAGGTAGAATAGATCTTGTTTATTATCATGATCTAGGGCTTAAATGGCAAATAAACAGTCTAAACCTCAGAGGCTTAGTTGAGCTAGTTGATGAACACGAATATCTTCAGAGTGGTTTTCAGTATATTATTTATAACAAAAATGTCTCGAAAGTCGTTATTGCTAAAATTGATAAAGTCATCGAATCTATGCATGCTGATGGCAGTATGAATAAAATACTTAAAAAATATCAATAAGCTGAAATGTCAATTGTAAGCAAGTTAATTTAACCTCAAACGGCTAAGTTCTACCGTTGGTATCGAATGTTGGTATCGAATCCCGCCGGGTTAGTGCTATTCCTTTCACGTCCTATCACAGTACGCTATACATCGGTTATATTGTTTACTCCCATTCGTATGGAGCTAGCGACAACTACCATTAGTTTATGATTCAGGATTAGCGCCGATAATATTGCTCAAACATGAGTCAAGAACCACACCTCATTGTCGCGCCAACATTATGCAGTCACCTATTGTAAGCATCGCCATATTTGTTAGTCGATAGCTTATTTCATTGTTTTAAATCAATTAACGTCAATGCCACTTTAGTTATACTATCAATTTTAGCAAGCTCAAAATCGGATTTGGTAACGCCTTTTATGCCTCAAAAAAATTATGCACATCGTTCCTGTCGACTCACTAACAATTTGAGCTTATTAGCACTGTACTATCGAGTTTCTGATGTTATTTCAACCTTACACCATTCGGTCGACTTTGTTCAAACGCGTAATAACTATGTTATTGAGCGGTTACGGCTAATGATTTTATTTTTTGTGATAACAGTACCATTGTCGGCGGTATTCGATTACTTTTTATTTGATCAAGTGCTGGCAAATATATTAATTATCGATCGAATTGTGCTTTCTTTCAGTTTGTTGGGGCTAGCCGTGGTAATTAAACAAAGGACGAGCATTTATGTTACTCGACTATGTTTAGCGTTAGCCTTTTGTTTTCCGATGTTGTTTTACGTGGCCAGTACAGTGTCGCTTGAGGCTAACTTACCCACGACAGAAATCCCCGTTAGTTTTGTCATGATGCCATATCTTATTATTGCAATGCTCGGCCTATTTCCATTAACCGTTATAGGTGGTTTACTATTATTACTGGTTATTTTAGTGCCGATGTTAGTGGTTGAATTTGGATTAAATTCAACCGATCTAGTTGGTTTTAGCGATCAATTATGGTTATTTATCATGTTTGGCGGTATTAGTTTATGGTTGCAAACTGGGCAGTTAGTGATGTTAATGAAACTGTACCGGGAGTCGACAGTCGATCCTTTAACCGGATTGATCAACCGGCGTGTGTTAATGCGTCAGCTCGAGCAGGTATCTAATCTTAAGAGCGAGAGGGCGAGTAACTACAGCGTGATGATGTGCGATCTGGATCATTTTAAACGGATTAATGATGGCTATGGCCATATGATTGGTGACAAAGTGTTAGTGTTATTCGCACAAATATTAAAGACTCAACTACGCCAACTCGACATTATTTCGCGGGTCGGCGGTGAAGAGTTCTTTGTGGTCATGCCGAGCATCAACGAACAACAGGGGGTAGAAATTGCTGAGCGAATAGCGTCTGTTACCCGTAATGCTTTGGTTAAATCAATCGACGGCCAAAAAGTGAAGATCACTGTCAGTATCGGCGTCACCCAATACCGCCAAGGAGAATCGATAAGCTCGGTATTTAACCGCGCCGATCAATTGTTGTATCGGGTTAAAACCTCAGGGCGCGATTCTGTTATGTGCGACCAACAGTTTCAGAGCCCCTCAAGATCTATTGTGCCATGTTCAAAGCTTGCGAGCGCTCTTGGCGCTTAATTTATATGTTATCGTTTAACTGCCATTACGGCGCTTTAATTTTATCCATTCGTAAGTAATAAATGGTTATCTATTGCGGCTAACAAGTTGAGCTCTGAAATATATCTACTAGACTTACCCCGTGTCGACATTAGGGGTAGGGTGATGATTGAAAAGATAATAAGAAACTTAGATCATAAAACTTCAAAATCTTTAGCCTTGACTATCAAAGCGGTACTGGCTGATCATATTCGATTCATTCGAGAATTAAATCGAATTCTAATTCTTCGCCGTGATGATGGTGATGCGTTAGCTTATACCAAACGATCCATTGCACAACATCACTTTAAGCGCTGGTTTGAGCCGTTTGAAGCGTCAGATTTAGCCAGTAGTCAAGATTTTAATGCAATGCTTAAAATTCATGACACGCTGCAATACATGGCTAAAGACCTAGCAAATTCGGTAACTAAAACCGGTTCAATAGATATTGAACAATATGAGAAATTCCTGGCGCTAAATGATAATTTTTTCGAGCTATTATGGCAGCTTGCCACAGAGGTTATTGCCGCGCAGTATCAGTTTGACTCGTTGACGAAGTTATTAAATAGACGTTTTTTTGAGCCTATTCTTAAACATGAATTATCACGGGTAAAACGCCAACGAAACATTAGTTGTTTGGTGCTGATCGATATCGACGACTTTAAACAAATCAATGATAATTACGGACATGACGTTGGAGATACCATTTTATCTGAGTTTGCGTCTTTAATTACAGCGAGTATTCGAGAAAATGATTATGCGTCAAGGCATGGCGGTGAAGAATTTTTAATTTGTTTGCCAGATACTGATTTAGCAATCGCTGAAAAAGTGATTGTCAGGTTGCTATCAGCCATTGCTCTTTTTTCGTTTAGCTTAAGCCTTAAATTAACCGCATCTTGTGGGATTGCGCAACTTATAGACGATGTTAAGCAGTCAACCATCAATGCGGATCAAGCAATGTATGCCGCTAAAGCGGCAGGTAAAAATCAAGTAAAAATTTTCCAAGTAAGTCCTAACGAACAATAACACTTTACTTTCAATGCATAGCCTATAGTGTGTTCAATATTCCCACATTCTTTAGCTAACATCTTTGCATGGAGTCGCTTATCTCTAACTTTCAATTGGTTGCAATTCAAGAAAAACACGATCAGGCTATTAGTGACGTTATCACTAAAACAGGTGCCGAGTTTGGCGCAATAGGTGAGGGGTTTGGTCCGTCTGACGAAGAGGTCAGCCAAATGAGTAAATTCTACCAAGCCAGTGCTAAAAGTTTATACCTTGTTGCCTTAATTGATGACCAAGTTGTCGGTGGTTGTGGCATTGCACCCTTTGAGACAAGCAATGAGGTATGTGAATTACGTAAGTTATTTCTGCTACCGGACAGTCGTGGCAGCGGCATTGGCCAAGCACTAACAGAGCAATGTTTACACTTTGCCAAGCAGCAGGGTTTTAATCAATGTTATCTCGATACCTGTTCAAATATGACCACCGCCATTACGCTATATAACAAGCTAGGTTTTAACCATCTGTCTCAGCCGCTCGCTGGTACTGTTCATGGTGGTTGTAATGTTTGGATGCTAAAACACATTTGAGTATCTAGACAAGTGAGTATCTAGACCGGTGAATATCCAGACAGCTGTTAACCAGACCAAGTAATTATTTATACTCATCGCAATTTTACCCGCTTACATCAATCCTGTTGTGAGCTTTATTTAGCTATTTCGTTGCTCACGAAAATAAACCTTCTCTTTGCTTATTCTGATAACAACTGCGTTACAAAAGTCAGCCTCGCCGTAAAATTGTCATCTGCTTGTTGTGTTTGAGAATTAATCGTTCAGTACAAAGTTCTGTTTAAGACTGTTTATACCAAATATTCATCTGTTTAAATTCGTAATTAACCAGCACATTCTGGGGTAAGGTCGCTAAGCTTGCTAGTGGCAAAAATGACGTGATATCCAATTAAATAAATTAACATACTGGTTACAGTTGTTATGTGAAAGCATGGATTTTACGTATCTCGTTATAAGGATTACTTTAAAAATAACGACCGGAACGGCCTGCAGGAGCGATTATGGCCTTATTATTGCGTAAGCAAAGGGAAAGACGAATTAAATGAGAATTACAATATGATAGAAAACAATCTAGCGATTACCGCTACTTTTATGGCTTACTTAGTCCTGATGATGGGGATTGGCTATTATGCCTATAAGCGTACAGTAGATTCTACTGACTACTTCCTTGGCGGTCGTACGTTAGGACCTTGGCCTACTGCTATTTCAGCGGGTGCATCAGACATGAGTGGTTGGTTATTACTTGGTCTGCCTGGTTTTGCTTTTACATCAGGTGCTACTTCGTTATGGCTTGCTGGTGGTTTATTAGTTGGTACTTGGGCTAACTGGATCATTTGTGCCAAACGTTTGAGAACGTTCAGTATAGAAGCGGACAACGCGCTGACTCTACCTGAGTTTTTTGCTCGTCGTTTCGATGATAAATCTAAATTACTGCAAACAATTTCAGCATTCTTCATCTTGCTATTCTTCTTGTTTTATACCAGTTCTGGCCTAGTGGCTGGTGGTAAATTATTTGAAACTGTGTTCGGGCTAGATTATGAAATTGCAGTGATTATCGGTACTGTCTGTGTCGTATCTTACACTTTATTCGGTGGCTTCTTAGCCGTGTCTTGGACTGACTTGGTTCAAGGTTTATTGATGGCGGCGGCGTTAGTTGCAGTGCCTTTAGTTGCGATGGACGGTACCTTTGGTGAGTTGTCTAATACCATTGCAGCGAAAAACCCAGAGCTACTTGATATGTTTACCAGCGCTTCTGGTGAGCCGATTACTGCTATTGCGACTATTTCATTAGTTGCTTGGGGGCTAGGTTACTTTGGTCAGCCACACATCTTGGCTCGTTTTAACGCATCTCGTTCAAACAAAGACCTAACCACTGCTCGTCGCATTGCGGTGACTTGGACAACTATCTCAATGGCTGGTGCATTATTAGTTGGTCTAGTTGGCATTGTTTATGTTGATAACAATCTTGGCGGTCAGTTAGCTGACAGCGAAACTATTTTCATGTTATTGGTTAATGCGATGTTCCACCCAGTGGTTGCAGGTATTTTATTAGCGGCTATTTTAGCGGCAGTAATGAGTACCGCTGATTCACAGTTACTTGTGTCTTCATCTGCATTGGCAGAAGATTTCTACAAGCAGTTAATCCGTCCAGACGCTAAACCGGCTGAAATTGTAATGGTTGGTCGTATTGGCGTTGTTGTATTAGCACTTGTTGCACTTATCTTAGCCTTTAACCCAGAAAGTTCGGTACTTGGTTTAGTATCTTATGCATGGGCTGGTTTTGGTGCTGCATTTGGTCCAGCATTGATCTTAGCGCTGTACTGGAAACGCATGAACCGTAACGGTGCCTTAGCGGGTATTATTGTTGGTGGTGTAACTGTTGTGGTATGGAAACAACTTTCTGGTGGCATTTTCGATATCTTTGAAATTGTACCTGGTTTTGTATTCGCCAGTATTTCGATTGTTGTAGTTAGTCTGTTAACCCAGGCGCCATCAGCTAAAATCAACGACTTGTTCAAGCGTGTTGAAAAGACCCTAGCGCAAGACTAATCTAACTTAAGTTAAATTAGGTTCAGTTAAGTTAACAGTCGTTAATTTAACGCTAAAAAAAGCCAACCACGATAATATCGTGGTTGGCTTTTTTGTTGTTAAGCATTTAATAACGCGTCGTTATTTTGGGTTAATCACATTAATTAAACCCGGATTTTAAATTTGACGGCTGCAAATGGCTAGCATGAAAACGTAAATGGTCTTCAATAAACGCTGCAATAAAGTAATAGCTGTGGTCATAACCTTGCTGATAGCGCAGCTCTAACGGATAACCGCTCGTTTGTGCCGCCGCTGCTAGCGACTCTGGTGACAACTGCTCGGCTAAGAACTGATCAGACTGGCCTTGGTCAACTAAGGTTGGGATAAAATCTTTGGCCTGTTTCATTAACTCGCTAGCATCATGCTGGCGCCAATCTATCGTATCTTGGCCAAGATAAGCGCCAAACGCTTTTTTACCCCATGGCACCTTAATCGGATTGCAAATTGGACTAAAGGCAGAAATAGAGCGATACCGCTGCGGATTTTTTAAACCAATGGTTAACGCGCCATGACCACCCATTGAGTGACCAGCAATCGAACATTGATTGTTAACGGGGAAGGTTTCGGCTATTAGCGCGGGCAATTCATTGACAACATAATCATACATTTGGTAATGACGGTGCCACGGGGCTTGAGTCGCGTTGATATAAAACCCTGCACCTTGGCCTAAATCATAGCTTTGATCATCGGCGACCATTTCACCTCGGGGACTGGTGTCTGGTGTGACAATAGCAATGCCTAACTCGGCGGCAATGCGGTGAGCACCCGCTTTTTGCATGAAGTTTTCATCGGTGCAAGTTAACCCTGACAACCAATACAATACAGGGACTGTTTGCCCGCTCGATGCTTGCGGCGGCAGGTAAATAGAAAAGCGCATTAGGCAATTTAACGTCTGAGAATAATGACTGTATTGCTTGTGCCAGCCACCAAAGCTTTTATTAACGTTAAGATTTTCAAGAGACATGTTAGATACCTCAGCGGCTGCACCAGATGCCACAGCCGATTTGGCCACTCAATTTCAACAATTAAGTGACGAGTTAATCGAATTATTTATCAAAGTGAATAACGGTGCGAATGCTTTTCCCTTGATGCAGCAAATCAAAAGCTTCATTAATCTCTTCAAGACCCATGGTGTGCGTAATAAAGTGGTCTAACTTAAACTCACCTTGTAAATAGCGCTCAACATAGTCAGGTAACTCAGTGCGTCCTTTAACGCCACCAAATGCACTGCCACGCCAAACACGCCCGGTGACCAATTGGAACGGACGGGTCGAAATTTCTTGGCCAGCGCCGGCAACACCAATCACTATTGATTCACCCCAGCCTTTATGACAACACTCAAGGGCTGAACGCATCACATTGACATTTCCGATACACTCAAATGAATAATCAACGCCACCATCGGTTAATTCAACAATAACGTCTTGAATTGGCTTGTCGTAATCTTTTGGATTAATACACTCGGTAGCGCCTAGTTTGGTCGCTAATTCAAACTTGCTTTCATTGATGTCAATCACAATAATGCGCGACGCTTTGGCCATTGTCGCGCCAATAATTGCCGATAAACCAATGCCGCCTAAACCAAAGATTGCAACGGTTGCGCCAGCTTCTACTTTAGCGGTGTTCATGACCGCGCCCATACCCGTTGTGACACCACAACCGAGCAAACAGACTTCTTCAAGTGGTGCTGCCGGGTTAATTTTAGCTAATGAGATCTCTGGCAACACCGTATATTCAGAGAAGGTTGAACAGCCCATGTAATGGAAAATTGGCTGACCGTCTTTATAAAAGCGAGTCGTACCGTCTGGCATCAGGCCTTTGCCTTGCGTTTCACGAATTTTTTGACAAAGGTTGGTTTTGCCTGACAAACAGAATTTACACTCGCCACACTCCGGGGTGTAAAGTGGGATCACGTGATCGCCTACTTTAACGCTGGTGACGCCTTCGCCAATTTGTTCTACGATGCCACCACCTTCATGGCCTAAAACACTCGGGAATACTCCTTCAGGATCGTCACCTGACAACGTGAAAGCGTCGGTATGGCAGACCCCAGAGGCGGTGATCTTAACCAGAACTTCGCCCTTTCTAGGTAACATAACATCGATTTCTTCAACCGACAGTGGCTGACCGGGGCCCCAAGCGATAGCGGCTTTAGATTTAATATATTTGTCGGTCGTCGGTTGTTTACTTAGCGGTTGTTCAGTCATAGATTTCTCACTTTAATACAGGTTGTGTTGATTAATTAAGTAATAGCACTTAATTTATATTAGTATTATATTTGTTTCTACAATGATGATAATCTAGCTATTACGTAATTTACTTGTACTGTGTAGTAACAATAATGAAATGGGAAGGCATTAACGAATTTGTCCATGTCGCTGAAACCGAAAGCTTCACCAAAGCGGCGAAACGACTGGAAATATCAACCGCACAAGTGAGCCGTCAAATCAGCGCACTTGAAAACAGGTTAAGTATTAAGCTGTTTTATCGGACCACCCGCAAGGTGTCAGTGACCGAAGAAGGGCGGGTATTTTATCAACACTGTCGCGGGGTACTCGACGGCCTCGAAGAGGCCGAACGCGCCATCACTAACCTGCAGGCTAAACCACACGGCAAAATTAAATTGTCGGCGCCTGTCACTTATGGTGAACAGCAAATTCTGCCGCTGATAAACGACTTTTTGTTGCAATATGTCGATGTTGAAATATCGGTTACGTTGAGCAATCAAAAAGTGGACTTGGTTGAAGAGGGGTTTGACTTAGCCATTCGAATTGGCAAGCTCAGTGATTCTACTTTAATGGCTAAAAACTTAAGCCACCGCACCAATTATGTCTGCGCTTCCCCTGCTTATTTAGCTAAACATGGCATTCCGCATGCGCTGTCAGAACTAAGCCAGCACAACTGCCTGTTGGGCACACATGATTATTGGCGTTTTAAAGAGGCTGGCCGAGACAAAAATATTCGGGTCAGTGGCAATGTTCGTTACAACAGTGGACATGGCTTAGTCGATGCGGCTATCAAAGGTATCGGCTTGGTGCAATTGCCTCACTACTATGTCGACGCACACATTAAGCGCGGCGAACTAGTAACGGTGCTCGATAATTCCAGAGAGCCAGAAGAAGGCATTTGGGCTGTTTATCCCTACAATCGTCATTTATCTCCTAAAATCAGGCTATTGGTCGACTTTTTATCGCAACAGCTTGCGCTTGATTGAGCATTAAGCTTGGATAATAATCTAATGTAATTTATTGTTTTTGAATAACGGTTATCAAATAATTATACGCCACACATTTTGTGGTAGAGCACTGGAAGCTAAAAGTATGCATAAGTTATCAATGGTCAGTTTTTTTTGTTTGGTATTATTGCTGACAACGGCAGTTACACAAGCGAAATCGGAAACCTCGCTAAAGGTTGCGTTTGAACAGCAACTAAGCAATGTTCAAGTTAAAGGCGTTGGTCAGGTGGTCAAACTATTAAGAGATGATACGAAAGGCTCAAGGCATCAAAAATTCATTGTTAAAGTATCGGCTAATCAAACGATTTTAATTGCGCACAATATTGATTTAGCTCCGAGAATTAATTCGTTAGCCAAGGGCGATAAAGTGCGGTTTTATGGTCAGTATGAATGGAATTATAAAGGCGGGGTTGTTCACTGGACTCACAAAGATCCCAACGGTCGTCATGTAGGCGGGTGGTTAAAACATCAAGGCACTATTTATCAATAGATAGGTTACCAATAGACAGGTTATTAATAGCCAGATTACCAATACACAGGTTATCAATAGGTGTTCTGGTCAAGTCTGTTTACCCCTAGTTTGTCGACAAAATTGTAAGTTATTTAATCTCAATGAGACACTCGGTTTTCAACGTTGGTAAACCAAGTGTCAGCAAGCGACTTGCGCTGGCCTATTTGTACTAAGGGCGCATTCTTACACGACCGAATATATAACGGAAGAGCCGGGTGTGGTCGTTCCGAACATTTGATTTTTGTCGGGGCTGGCCAGTAATAGGTCGCTCTGCCACGGTTATTTTTAAGGAGAAGTTTATGATTTATTCAACTACCGAGACTATTCCCGGTAAAGAAATTACAGAGATCGTTGGCGTTGTTACCGGAAATGTCGTTCAAGCTAAACATCTCGGTCGCGATATTATGGCGAGTTTAAAAGGCATCGTAGGCGGTGAGATCCGAGGTTACACCGAAATGTTAACTGAGGCTAGGGATATAGCAATCGAGCGTTTAGTTGCAAGCGCTACAGAAAAGGGAGCAGATGGCATTGTTGGCATACGTTTTACGACCAGCGCAATTATGGATGGTTCGTCTGAGGTAATGGCTTTTGGGACCGCGGTTAAGTTAAAAACGAAAAGCCCATAAAGACATACTCGTAGTATAAGGTGGCAAACATCAGACATAGGATGGAGATAGGATGGGACACGCATAAGAAACATATTGAAATTCAATGAAATTTTTATGCTGCATGCATTTAGCCATAATTTAGCAATGGCAGTTGTTCGTTTATTTTATCGAGCATCGGTCATTGTGATTAAACAGCACTTTTCTTGGCGAAATAACCGTCATTTATCCCTTAACTGGTTATTTATTAGTGTGATTTTTATGCGTGTCCCTTTTCCCCTTCCTTTTCCCACCTCACAATTTACGTTGTGAGATAGCTCAGATTTTCTGATTTTTACTCGATTTACATTCAGCGATTATTTCTATAGCATAAATACAGTTTATTATTGGTAACAATGTTAGTAACTTGTGGTTAAAAAGGTCTGCAGTATTAGCACTTTCAATGTTTTTAAAAATTTCTAAACCTTGGTCAAAATCGTTTAATCTGGAGTAAAAAAATGACAAGCTCTACTTTGTTTTATGTGCATGATCCGATGTGCAGTTGGTGTTGGGGTCATCGTCCTCAGTGGTTGAATTTACAACAAGCGTTACCAGACTCGGTAGTGGTCAAAAATATAGTAGGGGGTTTGGCACCAGACAGTGACGAAGTGATGCCACTATCGCAACAGCAGGCAATTGCTGGTTATTGGCAAAACATTCACGCGTTGCTTGGCACTCAATTTAATGACGAATTTTGGCAAAAAAACTCGCCCCGTCGATCAACGTATCCAGCCTGTCGAGCGGTTATCGCTGCGCGTTGGCAAGACAGCGAAGAGCAAATGATTTTAGCCTTGCAACAGGCTTATTATTTAAAAGCGATGAACCCTTCAGATACGCAAACGCATTTGGTATTGGCAGGAGAACTCGGCCTTGATGTTGAAAAATTCACTGTCGATCTGGCGAGTGAAAAACTAGAAACAGCATTTGTGCAAGAGCTCCAGTTTGCGCGTAGTTTACCGATCAATGGCTTTCCGTCGATGGTGTTACAACATCGAGATCAAATGCATGTTATTGCGCTTGATTATAAAGATTGTCGTGGTGCTATTGAGCAAATTAACGCAATTATTGCATAGCTGATTATGGGGCTTAATTTTGAAGGAAGTGATTATGAACGACCTCGTTAATAAGGAAACAGCTATTAAGGAAACAGTTATGAGTGATATTATTTTTCATCATTATCCACCTTCGCCGGTCGCTGAAAAAGTACGCGTGGCTTTTGGGATCAAACAGCTCAATTGGCATAGTGTTACAATTGAGCGCGTACCACCCAAGCCATTATTGATGCCATTAACGGGTGGCTATAGGCGCACACCGGTGATGCAAATTGGCGCAGATGTGTATTGCGATAGTCAGTGCATTTTACGTGAATTGGAAAAACGCTATCCTGGATCTACTGCTTGTGCTAGCGATTCGGGCTCTATGATGTGGGGGGTTAGTCGTTGGACCGACGGAACGTTATTCGAATTGTGTTTTAAAATCATTCTGTCGATTGCAGAGCCTGATATGCCCGAACAATTTATTAACGACCGCGGCAGATTATATCTTGGCCCTAATTGGGACTTTGCCAAGGTGCGTGAAGACCTGCCGCACCTTATCGCCCAGTTACGTGCACAATTGGGCTGGATTGATCAGCAACTCTCAAATGGTAATAAGTATGTCATGGGCGAGCATGCCAGCCTGCCTGATACGCTAATCTATTACCTGATTTGGTTTTTACGCGGTCGTTGGCCACAAGGTCCTGAATTTATCAGTCAGTTCCCGGCCATTATTGCTTGGGAGCAACGTGTGAAAGCAATTGGTCATGGCGCGGCGACAGAGATGAGCGCACAAGACGCCCTAAACATCGCTAAGTCGGTTGAGCCCGTCACCCCTGAACGAGTAGATGCCAATGACCCGTTAAACCTTACCGTGGGCATGAAAATATCCATTGTTGCAGATGAAGATAGCGGTGAGCAGCCAGTTATAGGTAAGCTCCGTTTTGCTGATCGTGAAACCATCGGTTTGCTACACAGCAATGATCAGATCGGAACGGTTTGCATTAATTTTCCACGTGTCGGCTATCGTATTAAAGTACTTTAGCAGCTATAAGCCAACCACCTTAATCTATTGAATTTATATTAGGGTGGTTAATAGGTTGATAGGCACTTATCTTGCTGAGGAAAACCGGTCAATGGTCTATAGATCGGTTGGTGGTTCTAGCTCTATAAGTTTCAATCTTGCCTATAGTCATTATCTAGTGTGCACGGTACGACTTTAGACTAGTTAAGATCGTTATTATGTCGTATATAAAAACCATCGGCATCGCTATATTGTGATCCTCCAGAGCTGGTTAATTGGAAGCTAGGAAGGTTGGTTGATGAAGAATATAGCTACACTATTTATATGTTTCAACATGATTTTTCATTACCTTTAAGTGGCAACGGGCTTAGTTAGCATTGATATATTGATTCGAGCAAACGAATTAAGTGCATGTACGGTTATGCCGCTGAGAAAACGGGGGATCACCAAGCCGCAATTCAAATATTTGAAGATTGTATTTCACGTTGGAACGATGTGTATTCAATGATTTGGCTGGCTCAAATTTATGAATTGGCTATAGGCGTAACGCAAGACAAAAAGTATGCGTTAAATTTGTTGAAAAGGGGAGCTCTGCTTAATGATGAGGCAGGGTACTCTAGCTTAGCGCGTTATCATTATGGGGTTGCTCTGTTTGAGGGGCAAGGTGTCAAAACCGACCCTGATGCAGCGAAAATTTGGCTTCAAAAAGCACTTAGTGAAGGTATTAAAGAGGCCGGTGAGTACCTGACACTTATCAATAGTCAGTAACCAGAAGTCAGTCGTATTACCCCCTAACTTGTTCTGTTTTCGACTATCTGTTTTCGACTATGCATTTTAAATGTATTTACTGCGCTTTATTGGCCAGAGTGATCGCTCATGCAGTTGGGTACTTTAATTGAAAATTCAGTGCCCTGACCAATAGTACTGGTGCATACAATGCTGCCTTTTAAGTGATGCGTCACTATATTGCTAACGATGAACAAACCGAGTCCGGTGCCACCATTTGAACGGTTTGTGGTAAAAAATGGTTCAAATATTTTTTGTTGAGTTTCTTTTGTCATCCCTTGACCATTATCCCTAAATGAAAAGTAGTGAAAGTTATCATCATTGTAAATATCTATAGCAATTTCATTAGCGGCTGCTCTGTTTTTAAAGCCATGCTTGATCGCGTTTTCGACTAAGTTGGTGGTGATTTGGGCCCATGAGCCTGGGAAAGTGGTGATCATTTGAGGGTCGTTGTTAATTATCTCGAGCGCCACATCTTTTGATTTCAAAAGAGAGCTTAGTGTGAAGGTGACTTTGCCAATATAATTAGACAAGATTAAAAGCTGCTTGTCTTGAATAAATTGATCACTAGATACATTTTTAAAGTTTACGATTAGCTTGGCCGATCGCGCTAAATTTTGCTCAACCAAATCGATTCCTTTTTTACTGCGCTGGATAAATTGTTCGATATCTGTTTTAGACAAGCTGCCCATATTATATTTATCGGTTAATTCTTTTAGATTATCTTTTAAGAAGGAGTTCGAGGTTATACCGATGCTCAGTGGTGTATTAACCTCATGAGCAACACCGGTCACTAAGCGAGATATTGACGATAGCTTTTCAGCTTCGACTAATTCATTTTGGGTGAATTTCAATTGATGCAAGTTAGTTTCTAGTAATTTATTAGCGAGGGAAAGCTCTTCAGTACGTCGCTGTACGTCTTGCTCGAGACGTTGTTTTTCTGATTGTTCTTGTTGATATATATATTGAGCGGTCGAGATTAGTCTATTTCTCCAACGCTGAATTGTGCCCGCAAGGTAAATTATCACCGCAACGGTTACAGCTAAACCCCACAGGGAAATAACATAATCGAGCTGTTTATTACGCCGCAATTCGTCGTCCAACAACCTTAATCTTTCTTCAACCTCATTGGTCATCACGGTTAATTTTAAATCTAATTGCTGTTTGTATGTTTTGTAATTAAGCGTTTCAAACACTTTCTGGGCTTGATCAAGTTGACCAGCTAAGGCGAGTTCAAATGCTTTTTTCTCTATTGAGACTAATTTTTGATTAATGTCGGAAATTATCAGTTTATTTGTATTGGTGTTCGTTACTGCTGCTAAATCAATCGCAGTAATAATAGCCTGATCCATTAATTGACCGTTGCGGTTATAACGTTCAAGCCAAATATTATTGCCACTATATACAACCATCATCGCAGACATTGTAAGTATTTCATCTAAATACTTAATCTCTTCTTTTATAGAGATGATTTCGCGGGTATCTTTATACTGTAACTTTGTTGCTATTAGATTTTCGTTTGAACTAATTAATAACCATGCAATAAAAATTGCCGGCACAAACACTGCCAATATCAAAGCAGTTAAGGGAAAATTTGGAATGTCTTTGTGTATATTATCAATATTGATAGCAATCCCCTTGAACACTCAATAAGTACTTAATAAACATAATTAGCAGCAAAGTAAAAATCTAAGCTACCTCATCGTGGCATTGAAACTAGAATCGTTACTTTTAAAAATAAAAGTAAATAGAATTAATATACTAGCTCTAGTTTGATAATTTTGACGATAAAACAATCTTAATAGCGTAGCTAAAGCACTTATTACTGGGTAGCAACAATCACAGCTAGTTGGGATCATAAGCCATAGTGCGTGATTTCGCAGAGCGTTCGCAAAACAAGACTGATGTTTAATGGTTATAGTAGAACAATGCAGCTGATATCTGAGTGTTGATGTGCTGGTCGCTGGCGTTGATAGTTTTCAGGATAAGTGTTGTGGTATTCGATAGCGTTGTAAGCTATTTGTGCAGGCCTGTCACTGCTTTATAGCTCCAATAGATGTTATTCACTAAAGTGGCTGAATTTTATTCTAACGAACACTGTCGGTTAATAAGTGTACAAAATAATGTTGACTCCACAAGTTCTTGGTATATACTACACGCAGCTTTAAGGAACGACCTATATTTATGTTTATAACAACGATGTTCAACTTTGTTCTTCGTCCTGTTTTTTATAAGTAATAGCACTCTTTTTTAGCACGTCAACCTGATTTCAGGTTATAAAAAATTACTCTTTAATTAATAGGATATATTATGTCTACTGCAACTACTGGTACTGTAAAATGGTTTAACGAAGCTAAAGGTTTCGGTTTCATCGAGCAAGCAAACGGCCCTGACGTTTTCGCTCACTTCAGCCAAATCACTGGTAACGGTTTCAAAACTCTTGCTGAAGGTCAAAAAGTTGAGTTCGTTGTAGCTCAAGGCCAGAAAGGTCCACAAGCTGAAAACATCGTTGCTCTTTAATTAGTAACTTTATTAGCTTATGCTAATGACAGTATATAGCTGTCGTTATAAAGGTAAGACCTAAGGGGCTTACCTTTTTTTATGCCTGAAATTCGTTAAAAATAATAATATCAATATTGATTTAAAGTAGGCATTATTAGCCATTAACTTTAGATATATTAATGGGTAACGGTAGTGGATCAGCATAAAGATGCCTTGGCTGCATTGCGGCTTACACTTGCATCATATAGTGAGATCAGCGATCAAACGTGGCATGAATTTAAAAACATTACTCGTTTTAAGTCATTAAATAAACACCAAATAATTTACCGTGCCGGTGAAATACCAACTTCCTATGCCTATATTTACCAAGGATTAGTCCGTGGTTTTTCAACCGATGATAACGGTAACCTCTACAATAAGAATTTTTTTGATCAAGGCGCTTTTCCTGGCTCAATGACTGCTTTGTTAACAGCGACCCCGTCACTGCTAACATTTGAAACGTTGGAAGATTGCTTACTGTTAGAAATTGATTTTTTCGGCTACCGTAAGTTAATGCTTGAGCGAGAAGATCTTAAGTTATTTCAAATTTACTACCTCGAAAAAAACTGGCTATTAGCCAAAGATGCACGTGAAATATCCCTGGTTCAGCAAGATGCAACCAAACGTTATCTCAACTTTATTGCCGATTACCCTAATTTAGTCAATCGACTGCCGCAATATCATATCGCATCACACCTTGGCATTACCCCCACTCAGTTAAGTCGAATTCGAAAAAATTTATAATCTATCAACCTATGTTAATGCGCTAACTCCGCCAGCGCTTTATTGTGTCATTGAAACTCACATTGACTAATACCAACTCCGATAATTAACTGATCATTCTTAACGGTTAAAACAAATGATAACCGCGTTATTTATCTTCTATGTAGAATGACTACAGACGTATATAAATGCCTTGTTCTCATTCGTTTTTCCTCGTTAATAAATTGGCCACTAATTTAACGGAATTGGTATAACTAGGATCACGATTATGAATTTATTATCAGCTCTGCAATGGCGTTATGCCGTCAAACAATTTTCTGATCAAAAGCTTAGCGATAGCCAAGTTAAATCATTAGTAGAAGCGACGTGTTTAAGCCCCTCGGGTTATGGCTTACAACCTTATAAAGTATTAGTGATTAAGTCAGACCAAGTTCGCCAGCGTTTGTTGCCTTATTCATATGGGCAGGAAAAAATTGCCAATAGCTCTCACCTTATTGTTTTTGCTGCCGCGACGGTGCCAATTGATGTGACGGTTGATCGGTACATCACTAAATTCACGCAAATAAATACCGACATGACCCGCGACCCTAATCGGATGTCCGATTATCTAAAGTCTGCGTTAAGCTCATTATCTCCTGAGCAGGCTGTGTTATGGGCAAAGCAACAAACTTATATTGCCTTGGGCAATTTATTAACCAGTGCCGCGGTAATGCAGATTGATAGTTGCCCGATGACTGGTTTTGACAGTCAAGGTTATGATGAGGTACTTGGCTTAGCAGAGCAGGGTTTAACCAGCACCGCTATTTGCCCAATTGGTTATCGGCATCTAGATGACGTGCAGGCAACACAGCCCAAAGTACGCTTAGACTACGAGCAACTGGTGCAGGAGATTTAACATGAATCTATTAGCTTTGTTGGCGTTTATTGCTGGTGGCGCAATTGCCGCCCAAGGAACAATGAATGCGCAACTGGGAGTGTTACTTAAAAATTCGATGTTGAGCACCAGCATTGCGTTCTTATTTAGTTGTATTTTTAGCATGGTCGCGCTGGTGGTTTTAAGCAAAGAGTATCCAGAAATGGCACAAGTTAAAGTAATCCCGTGGTATTTATGGTTTAGTGGCAGTTTGTTAAGCGCATTTGCTGTTGCGATGTTTTATTATTTAATCCCGTTAATGGGCGTAGGCACAATGATGTCTTACGCACTTAGTGGCCAAATTATCATTGCGATGATTGCCAGCCATTTTGGTTGGTTTAACCTGCCTGTTCAACCACTTACTATGCTGAAAGTCAGCGGTATTGTTACGCTAATATTCGGGCTATTTATTATTAACTGGAATTAACACTATGGATTTTAAACAACAAAATTTAGCCAACTTGATTGGGCTTTGGCACAAGTATGGTGCGATTAACGTGGCCGCTGGTGAGGGCGCTGAAATATTTAGTAATATTAGTTGGCCACATCGGTGTTGGCTTAATTTACCGATATCACAAGGCGAGGGCATTACGACATCTACTTCTGAGTTTAAAGCCATTACCAGCCAGAGCATTGTTCCGGTTTGGTCCGAACCAACACCAACGTTGGCAGATGAAGCAAATATTAGCTTAGAGCAATGGTTAATTACTCATGGCTGGCACTGTCAATTTGAACAAAGCGCGATGTATTTAGACCTTAGCCAATATACCCGTGATCACAAATATGGCGTGGCCGTAAGTGGCCAAGTCAGCCGAACCGAACTTATGCTGACACCGGTTGTAACCAGCGACGATGTTAAAGATTGGGTTGCGATTGGCAGTGAAGCATTTGGTTATCAAATCGATAGGGCAGTTGTTCAACATTTAGTTACTGACTCGACGATTGAGTTATTACTGGTTAATCTTGATGGTAAAAATATCGCCAGTGCGCTGTGTTATAAAACGGGCACTGTTGTTGGTCTTCATCAAATAGGTGTCGCAACAGCGGCTCAAGGCCAAGGTATTGCTCGTTGGTTAATGCAGCAGTTAATTGACCGAGCCGGCAAGAGCCAGATAAAAACGATAGTACTGCAAGCTTCAGTGGCCGGAAAACATTTGTATGATAGCTTAGGCTTTAAGACGCAGTTCACGATTAAAAATTATCAAAAAAACCATTAAAAATCTGAATAATGTTATCGCCTACGCTTCGGCTTGAGCCGAATACAATGCTGTTATATTTGTGAGGGAGTGGTCTATTCCCGAACGTTATTGCAACACAACTAAACTGGAAAACTCTGATATTTTAACCGTGACAGCTTATAAATTTTATTGTACACGCGAATATGCGACTGGCATTTTAACCAAATATTTAAAACATTGGTTGCTGCACAAAAAGTAAATGCCAACTAAACGTTAGGCCGAAGCTCAAGTAATGATCTTAAAATTTAAGCGTGCCTCAGCGCGGAGCTACCATTGCCTATGTGTTGTAAATGTTGCAGTAAGCATCTTTAGCGGGCAGAGACTTATTTACTAAGACAGTACTTAATCGCTTACACCTGTGGGTAACTGTTCTTATTATTAAAAACTGCCCACAGGTGTGTGGCTTGTGATAGGAAATCCTCGGGTAGGTATCAAAAACTTATCCACATTTTTTGGTTACGTAGAGGTGCTACTGCTATTTGTGATTGTATTTACAGTAGTTTTGATGCTACTGATTTTCTGGTTCGAGATGATTCTCTACGTAGTAACTCCACAGCAATTCAATCGTTTCATTGTTCGATT
>Ga0209396_1001013_pt1 | contig 32150 bp, 30 predicted proteins | sample GOMGulsemesocosm_6_FD_184638 | JGI IMG/M metagenome (GOLD analysis project Ga0209396, IMG submission 184638) | Methane-oxidizing microbial communities from mesocosms in the Gulf of Mexico - GOM8C Gulf of Mexico (SPAdes) (version 2) | ecosystem: Environmental > Aquatic > Marine > Cold seeps...
GTTTATACATTTTACCCTTTTTCTATTCACCACCCACCGGCCAAAACGTCATGATTTCTTTTACTGAGCTTATCTCGTAACCCGTCATTAAAATAATTAACAACTATAATTAAAGCTCCTAAACATTATTAATAAATGTATTAGCGCATTAACCGCTAGGGAGGTTGATTATGCTTATGCGAAAAATCACCCACTATTTAGATCAGGCTTATATAAACTACCAAAGCGATCATCACCCACCCGGTTATACTGCGCAGCATGTGGCTGAATTAAGTAAAACCAATGGTATGTCTTTTGCCAAAACTGTCATTATTACCGCAGATACAAGACTCGTTATGATTGTTATGCCGGCACCTTACACCATTGATTTTGATAATATTGCTTTATCTATTGGCGCCCGTTACGTCAATTTAGCCTATGAACATCAGTTCAGTAGCATGTTTCCAGATTGCGAAACAGGTGCAATGCCACCTTTTGGTCATTTGTTCAGCATGCCGGTTTATATTTCAGAGACATTAATAAAACAAGACGAGATCAGTTTTAACGCAGGTGATCATTCTGAAACCATTAAAATGAAAACAACAGATCTAATTGACTTAGTACAGCCAATAATAATTAGCTGTGGGTTTAACAAAGCAGGTAGTGGTTATCATCATGAACATGCTAGACAAGGTAAATTAAGGCATTAAAAACACGTTAAGTATTCCCATTAAACACCAGAGGAACTCTAAGTTATGAGAATTAGCGGCGCGTTATTAGCAAGTTCAGAAAGTACATTAGCTAAAATAAAAGGCCAATCCGATTGGCGACAAGAAGTGGATGCTCTTGAGTCAAACTCTGATGAGAAAGCAATTATAGATATTATCACCGCCAATATAGTGCTCACGATTCAATGCAGCGGTATCACAATGATTGGCGAGCTATACAAAAACATCAACGCCTATGCTCAAGACGCATCACAACACATTAGCATTGATGTGGACAATGTCATTTACCAGGTGATGCGCAATCTATAGGCTTAAACTATAGCTTTTCATCAGCCCAACTCAACGCAGCCATAACACAGGGTAAACCCAACGTGCAGGTTAGCAACAGTAATGCATGGCGAATCTCATCAATGCTCGCCCCGGCTTCTAGCGCTCTTTTGGCATGGCTATGAACAGCACCTTCTGAACGAATGGCTGCGGCGGCAGCTAATTGGATTAACTGTGCGGTTTTTTCATCTATTGGTCCTGACTGTTTAGCCTCTTTACCAAGTGATTCGACAGCATTAATCAACTGTGGGTGTCTTTTTTTTATTTTCAGGTATTGAGCGGACGGATTTGTAGCCATAAATTAATCCTATATTTAGCCAGAGAATAATCATGTGTTTATTATGATTGGTATCACTACTAAATTAGTTCAAAATGCAAAAAAAGCTAAACCCTTTATACTTAAAAAGTATTACAGTAGATTAGCTTATAGCTTAGCGGCCGCTAATTGTGGACTTTCATTGGGAGAATAAATAAATGGTCTATTATTTCGATTTTGGGCGAAACGGTTTAATCACCGATTCATCACACTCAAGAAAAGGACCGTCCATCAAATCAATACAATAAGGGATAGCTGGAAATACAGCATCTAAACATTCACGGATTGATTTTGGTTTGCCCGGCAAGTTAACGATTAATGAATCTGCACGCAAACCCGCAGTTTGACGAGAAAGAATTGCCGTTGGAACAAACTTGAGCGATTCAGCACGCATTAGCTCACCAAATCCTGGCATCATACGGTCGCAAACAGCTTCTGTCGCTTCTGGCGTTACGTCACGCTTAGCGGGGCCTGTGCCTCCCGTAGTCACAATCAAACTACAGTTTTTCTCATCGACCATTTTGATCAATGTTGCTTCAATTATATCTTGCTCATCAGGAATAACTTCATAAACAGGCTCCCACTCGGAAGTCAGGTACTCATTCAATACAGAGATAATGGCTTTGCCGGAAAGATCTTCATAAATGCCAGCACTGGCTCTATCACTTACTGTCACAATACCTATTTTAGCTTTAGTCATGTTTATTCCATATGCATATTTAACATCTAATTTAATAAACTAATATTAACCTAAACAAGCGATTGTGTAAAACCAAGCACTTGATCTACCGCAAGCTATAGTAGGCTCACAGGTAAGACTGTATTGTCGCCAGCTTCACTTAGCCACAATACAGACTATCACGAGGTATTAGTCAACAAATTTGACTTGTTAGGGTTTTTACTTAACGTAAAAACGCGGATTAGCTGAACCCCATAATGTATAAAGTTCTGGGAAGATTAGGTCCGCATTTTTTTCCATTTCAGAAATCGTAATTCGTTCTTTGTTGTCAGCACCAAAAAGCGTTACTTCTTGCCCAGGAAAAACACCTTGAATATCTGTAACATCGACCATAGTTGTATTCATTGATGTCATACCAACAACTTTCGCTCGTTGGCCATTAATAATCACTTCACTTTTATTACCCATCTTACGAGGATAACCATCAGAGTAGCCAACAGGTAAGTTTGCTAGGATACTTGCACGTTTAACGGTATAAGTACTGTCATAACCAACTGTTTGACCTTCAGGCAGGTGATGAATCGACGCTATACGTGTTTTAAACGACACAATTGAAGGGTATTCTAGATTAGTTGGTAAATCACCATAAAAAACGCCACCAGGTCTTACCATGTCAAGCTGTGCTTCTTTCACATTAAGCGCTGTATAAGAGTTTGCAGCATGCAAAAGAATATCATCTCGATTTAGCGATGCATTCTGTATTAACCAAGCACTATGCTGCTTAAATCCCACCAACTTATCACGGATATATTCCGCATCGTAATTAGGAAAATGAGTCATAATTCCAACTACTTCAATACCTTTTGATGTAGCGATAGCTACGGCCTCCTGCTTACCTGCTGCAGATGACATATCAATACCGTTTCTTCCCATACCACCATCATTTAATGCGATATGAATCTTAGTCGATTTACCTGTTTTTTCATAAAGTGCTGCCAATTGTGCCGCTTGATTTTCACTACCAATTAACTCTTCAATATTCAGTTCTAAACTCTGTTTAATTTCATCTATACTCGCAGAACGGACACGCATAAGCTGACCATCAAAACCACTTGATCGAACCAATCGAGCTTCAGCATTACTCGTAATAGCAATGCATGGTATCTCCTGAGCGATAACCGTTGGCATCAGACCACGGATCCCATTTCCATATGCATCTGCCTTCATAACAGCACAAATCTTAGTACCGGGTTTAATATGCTTTTTAAACTGTTGAATATTTTGTTCAAACTGGCCTAAATTTATCTCTAACCAAGAATTAGATTGCTGGATCTCTTGTCGAGACGGAATAGGATCATCTAATAATAATGGGGCTGAGGTGGTTAAAAACGACGGAAACAAAAGAGAAGCGATTGATAAAGATAGTAATGATTTTTTAAACGTCACAAGGAGTCCTATATAAATAAGGCCCTCAGGAACGAGGGCATAAAGTTAACTAAAGTTTGAAACGTCCCATTGCATCTTGTAATGTTAGAGATAACTGGCTGAGTTCTCGACATGACTCTGCCATTTTTTCTGCGCCATTAGCTGCATCCTGAGAAGTAACATGAATATTTTCTACGTTTCTACTTAGCTCATCAGCAACACAGTCTTGCTCACTACATGCACTCGCAATTTGCGCACCCATATCAGCTATATGTGCAATGGATTCTTCGATTGATAACATCAATTGTTGCGAATTCACACCTTGATCAACACATGTTTCGATACTAGCACGAGAACGAGCAGTCGCATCACTGGCATCTTTAGACATTAGCTGTAGTTTTTCAATAATGACCGTGATTTCTCCGGTTGAAGCTTGTGTGCGTCCAGCAAGAGTTCGCACTTCATCAGCGACAACAGCAAAACCTCGACCTGATTCACCGGCTCGTGCAGCTTCAATCGCAGCATTCAACGCCAATAAATTAGTCTGTTCAGCTATATCTCGAATAACGTCTACTACAACATTAATTTGTCTAGACTGCTGCTCTAACTCAGAAACAGAATCACCGGCTAAACCAACAAGATTAGCCACTTCTTGAATGGAATTAACCATATCTTCATTATTACGCGCACCTGTTTTTGATTTATCATTCGCACTAGATGCCTGAGAAGCTGATTGCTCAGTATTATTTGCCACCTCTGCCACAGCCGCTTTCATTTCTGTCATTGCTGTTGCGACTTGGGTGATTTGACATTGCTGATCTTTCATTCCATCCGAAGATGAATTGGAAACAAGGCTAATATCTCCAACCGCATTACTCAGTTTAGTCACTGCAGAGATAATCTCATGAATCAGCTGACGTAGATTACTTTGCATTTTAAGTGATGCATCGGCCAAAGTACCTAATTCATCATTACCAATACATTCTCGATCTAGCTTTTGTGCTAAATTACCATTTGCAATTGCGTTGGCTTGCTCAACGACTAATTTAAGAGGGCCACAAATGAGTCGTGTCAACATCATCGTCATCACAACCATAAGCACCAAAATCGTTATATTACCGATAATAGATGTAGTGTTTAAACTCATCACCGAATTCAAAATTGAATCACGATTCAGATCCATTGCTTTTTTTAGGATCTCTAGAATTTTATTAATATCTGATTCAATACTTTCAAATTGAGCAAGAGATTGTGCCAATATTGGATATGCGGCAGTATTCTCCATCGCAAGCATTTTATTGTTAAACTGGTCCATACGTGAAACATACTGGTTCCAATTATTCATCAACCGGTTGAATGTTCGAGCCTCTTCACCCGGCCACACTGTTTTACCATAAGCAGCCAAGCCCACTTCAATTGTTTTAAGAACCTGTTTATTACGTTGGATAGACTGTTCTATCTTGATTTTATCTTGAAGAGGAATCATAGCAAATTGACTACGACGCAGAAGAGACATTTTATCGCGTATTTCATCCACTTCAAATACAGCGGGTAAAGTATCATCGGTGTAGTTCAGTAACTCACCCTTGATCTTTCCTAGCTCAGTAATAAGGAATAGGCCTAGCGCCAAATTGATCATTGCAATAATCGTAAAAGCAAGGGCGATTTTCTTGCCTATCGAAAGGTTTTTAGCAAACATAAGTGAATTACCTTAAATATACATTTCTATAACCAACAATATTTTATATGTATGGAGGATGAGAAATTGTATGTCGAAAACAGTGCAAGCTACCACCTAGATAAACGGTTAACAATAGTAACGCTTACATTTCTTTACACAATACAAAAACCGATCAGATAGCAGCCACCTTCAGTATCAATCTTCAGCACAAACATCTGGGAAAACTCCAATTTATGATATCTATACGATAGTTTGTATATTTATAAAACTAACTAATTGACAAAAACAAAATACTGAAAGAAACATGATGTTCACATCGCCACCCCACGAAAACACCAATATAACAACACTTCGTTAACACGAAAATAAAACCCTGTTTTAGATCATTAATTATGTTGTTAGCAATCGTCTTAACCACCCTTTTTAGGTACCTTGTCGGTTGTGATATCTAAAGATAATCTTAAATATCAAACAATTTATTACTCACTTTTAACACAATAAAAAGGGTATTTTCATGTTGGAATTATTTGTTGGCCTAGCTGTAACGATCGCAGTAGGCTATTTCATCGTCAAAGAATACAAAGCCGCAGGTGTGTTACTCACCGCAGGTATTACACTACTCATTATAACGGGCTTACTTGGCAAGCAAATTCTTCCCTCAAGCATAGCAAGCACAGGGAATACCATTACAGACTCATTAGAATTTGTTAAATACATGCTTCAATATCGAGGCGGCGGCTTAGGCATGCAAATTATGCTGTTATGTGGTTTTGCAGCTTACATGACTAAGATTGATGCGAACAATGTTGTTGTTAAACAATTTTCAAAACCATTATCATTTATCAAATCACCTTATACCCTACTTGTCGCGGCCTATATTGTTGCTTGCTTAATGTCACTAGCCGTAAGCTCTGCAACTGGTCTTGGCGTGTTACTCATGGCAACCTTATTCCCAATGATGACAGCAATGGGGATATCTCGACCAGCCGCCGTTGCTGTTTGTGCATCACCTGCTGCAATTATTTTGTCACCAACGTCTGGCGATGTTGTTGTCGCAGCCGAAAAATCTGGATTACCACTGCATGTATTTTCTGTGGAAACCGTATTACCCGTATCAATCTGTGCCATTATTGTGATGGCCGCTGCGGCATTTTTCTGGAATCGTTATTTAGACAAAAAAGAAAATACGCCAATGGAAAAAACAGACATATCAGAAATAACAGTAACTGCACCAAGTTATTATTCCATCCTGCCATTTCTGCCTATTATCGGTGTCTTTGTATTTAACGGTTCAACAGTTAAAGGACTAGAGCTTGATATCTATACAATCGTAGTATTATCAATTTTTATTAGTGCAGTTATCGATTTTATCACTAAACGATTAGATGGGAAGGCTACTTTAGAGGACTTGGAGTCTTGCTATGAAGGTATGGCGGATGCTTTTAAAGGTGTCGTCATGCTATTAGTTGCTGCTGGAGTCTTTGCTCAGGGCTTGATGTCGATTGGTGCTATTGATAATTTAATCGGCCTTGCGGAGGCAGCAGGTGCAGGCGGATTTGCATTAATGCTAATTTTAACAGGTCTCACTGTAGCGGCAGCAATAGCAACAGGCTCAGGCAACGCTCCTTTTTATGCATTTGTTGAACTTGCTCCTACACTGGCCGGTAAAATGGGCTTAAATCCAGCGTTCTTAATTATCCCGATGTTACAAGCATCGAACCTTGGTCGTACTGTTTCACCGGTAGCGGGTGTCATTGTCGCGACAAGTGGCATGGGGAAAATCAGCCCATTTGAAGTTGTTAAACGAACATCAGTACCCGTATTAGCAGGTCTAATTACCGTTATTGCAGGGACTATGGTACTTGTTCCTATGTATGCTTAGCTTGAAATTTTCATAAAAAACAAGATTATCAAAAGGCTAGGATAAAAAAACCTAGCCTTTGACTTTAATTATTTATGCTTAATCGTTAAAGGCTCCCCTTCAATACCCGCATAAAAAACAACAATTTCAGCTGGTACATCACCTTTATTTATTCCGTAGTGCCATTTGTTAATAACTTCAACAAGAGTGTCCCCCGCTTTAAGTTCCAAAATCTCATCGTCTTGTGTTACAACAGTTAATTCACCACTCACTAAATAACCTGCATTAATAACTGGATGCTCATGCAAAGGCAGCTGAACCCCTGGTGCAATATCAATTTTTAAGATAGTGACTTCCGGCTTTCCCTTTGGATAATTTGGAAGTACAGAGCCATCCCAGCTCGTCGTGGACTTAGCTAATACATCCACGGTAATAGGTTTTGTCTCATTTGCCGTTACATTCCCTACGACTAAAATCGTTAAACATAAGCCACTAATTAAACTTTTCATAAATTCCCTGTATTATCTAATTGATACTGAAGTTCATCTCCATCTCTTATTTAATTACCTTATAATAAGTTCAAGCAATTATTAATCAGTATTACACTCCCTTACAACTGTATAATTATCACACACATATAATATAATCATGGATCAATTAAATTTGTTAGAATAGGCACATCCATTTAATTTCAGTAAACATTAGGATAAATAAAATTGAATTACAAAGCTGCTATTTTTGATATGGACGGACTACTTCTTGATACTGAGCGAGTTTGTAAAGGAATATTTGAAGAAGCCTGTACATCATTATCCATTCCATTTTTAGAAGATGTCTACCTCGATATCATCGGTCGTAATTCTCAAGGCATTGAAAAAGTGATCCGTGCAGGCTACGGCAGTGATTTAGATTATCCAGTACTACATGAAGCATGGCGGACACGTTACAACGCCGTCGTTAAGCACCAAGCCATTCCAGTTAAAGATGGTGTTATTGAGCTATTAACTTGGTTAAAAAACAATAATATTCCTACTGCTGTTGCGACGTCAACACAACAAGATGTTGCAACAATCAAATTAAAGCTTGCAGGCTTAGAACAGTTTTTTGATAATTTGACAACAGGATGCGAAGTTAAGAATGGCAAACCCGACCCAGAAATTTACTTGCTTGCAGCTGGTCGTTTAAATATTAAACCGGAGCAATGCTTAGCTTTTGAAGATTCGAATAACGGAGTATTATCTGCAGTAAGTGCCAATATGCAGACATTCCAGATCCCAGATCTAGTACAGCCCAGTGCTCAAATATTAACATTAGGCCACACTGTAAGCGCCTCTTTATTAGACGTTTTAGATATTCTAAAACAAAGTAAACAAACCTTTAATCAATAATTTTGAATGTTAAATCCCCGCCTCTAATAACGCTTTTTCCTAAAATAAACTAAAATTACTAGTATGCGGATTATTAGAGGTAATCGATATGTCAGTGTTTAACGAAACGATGCGCCAGAGAGGTCAAGCCGAAGAAGATATGTTCTATGCGAAGTTAGATCTCGAGTTAATCGCCGCACTACACAAAAAAATCGATAAAGAACAGCAACAAGTATTACGGCAAATACCAACGGATTCAGGTTACGACCGCTAGCACTTAAATAAGTAAGGCATGATACCTAATCAAGAAATAAACAGACCAACTCTTTTAACGCACCACAATCGACCAAAGTAGCACTACCAACAAAAAAAATAATCATGCCGACAATAAAATATTTGAATAATTGGTGTAGGCCATTATCTGATATAACTTCAGGTGTTATATTTTTTAATTCTACTTGGGCTTGTTCTCTATCTACGCTCGCCAATATTCTTTTGTGTTGTAAATACCAGTGTAAATTGAATCGTGCGATAGCAGCAAATAGAAAACCCGACAACATGATTACACCCAGAATCCACTCTAAATTAGCCATTACTCTTCCTTAAGCATGTATAACAACACGATATAATTATTTAATAATATCATTTAGTTATAACATCGTTGAATTAAAAAAGTATGACACAGGGACTAATAAATGACTAATCGTCATTTTATAATAAAAAAAAAGGTTGAAATGAATAATCATTCCAACCTTTACTATTAGTTCGTTATTTACTGCTAGTTAACAATTTAAATAAAGTTACTATACTAAGTATTTACAATGCAGTTTCTAAGATCTGACGGCTTACTTCCAAGGTGATATTTTTGCGTTCACCCAGTGCTACCATGCCATGTTTCTCTAATTTAGCAATTAAGTTGTCGATATCACCAAACGTAATATCTGCATCCGAAAGCCTTGTTGGAACTTCCATTGCTTTAAAAAATGCTTCTGTTTTTGCTATCGCTTGATCAATTTTTTCATCTTCATTAGCAACTTTAATATTCCAGACACGTTCAGCATATTGCAGTAATTTACTGCGCTTATCTTCACGTAGTACTTTCATAACTGCAGGTAACACTATCGATAAACTACGCGCATGATCAACACCGTGTGCGGCTGTTAACTCATGACCAATCATGTGTGTTGCCCAATCATGTGGTACGCCAGCACCAATAAGACCATTTAACGCCATCGTTGCCGACCACATAATATTACCACGGATCTCTAAATCAGCTTTAGTCTCAGGTTTTAATGCTTTTGGTCCTTCTTCGATAAGCGTCAGCAATAAACCTTCAGAAAAACGATCTTGTACTTTCGCGTTGATGCTATACGTCATGTACTGTTCCATAATATGAACAAATGCATCTACAACACCATTGCTGATTTGACGATCAGATAAACTCAAGCTCACTGCAGGATCTAAAATCGCAAACGTTGGACGAACGAATGGGCTACCAAATGATAACTTGCTGCCATCACGTGTAATAACTGCACCACCATTAGATTCAGAACCCGTTGCAGGTAACGTTAATACTGCACCCAATGGTAATGCTTTAGTTATTGGTGCGTATTTACTTAGGATATCCCAAGCATCATCGCCTTCAAATACAGCTGCTGCAGCAATAAACTTACTGCCATCAACAACAGAACCACCACCAACTGCAAGAATGTAATCAACATTGTGCTCATTGATAACATCGACAGCTTTAATTAATTGGTCATATGTTGGGTTTGGTTCGATACCTGAAAACTCAACCCAGTCATGTTCAGACAATGCAGCTACGACTTGATCATATACGCCATTTGACTTAATTGAACCACCACCGTAAGTCACTAATACTTTAGCGTCTATTGGGATTTCTTTGCTGATCGCTTTAATCTGGTCATCACCAAAATGAATACGAGTTGGGTTTTGAAACGTGAAATTCAACATATTTGCTTCCTAGTATTAAGCGTGTGCGATTAGTTTTTCTGCGACTAATGCTGAAGACGCTGGATTTTGACCTGTGATGATTAAACCATCTTGTACAGCAAACGGCGTCCAATCAGCAACTTTCTGATAGTCACCACCACGCTTTACAAGCTCATCTTCTAATAAAAAAGGTACGATATCAGTTAATTGTACAGCATCCTCTTCTGTATTTGAAAACCCAGTTACCGCTTTACCTTTAATTACATACTCACCTTCAGGTGTTTTAACGTTGAGTAGTGCCGCACTTGCATGACAAACCGCTGATACAGGCTTGTTATTCGCTATAAACCCAGCTAATAAATCAATTGAAGTGGTGTTGTCAGTCAAATCCCATAATGGACCATGCCCACCAGGATAAAATACCGCATCAAAGTCTTGCTCTTTAACATCCGCTAATTTAACCGTTGTCGCGAGGGCTTTTTGTGCGGCATCATCAGCATCAAAGCGACGAGTAGCATCCGTTTGCATGCTCTCATCTGCACTTTTAGGGTCAATTGGTGGCTTACCACCAGCAGGTGATGCTAGAGTAACTGTCATTCCAGCATCAACAAATACATAGTAAGGTGCAGCAAGTTCTTCAACCCAGAAACCTGTTTTTTCACCTGTATTACCTAAATCTGCATGTGATGTTAATACGACTAAAATATTCTTATTCATGATCGTTCCTCTCGCTTTAAATTTGCGTCATTGATTTGTGTCTGAACTGAGCTGCTATGCATGTTGTATACACGTTAACAGCGAATGGAAACAGTCTATACCTCAATGTAAAATCAAACAATGCAGAGTAAATTGATTACACTGTTCAAAATTTTGATACAATTGATTTATTATCATCATTATCAGGATTCATTTATGCATGTTTCTTTTGAGCAGTTAAAAAGTATGGTTGTATACGCACAAATTGTCGAACAAGGCACGCTCTCAGCGGCCGCTCGGCATTTAAACCTATCTCGCGCAGTAGTCAGTTACCATCTTAAAAAACTTGAAACTCAATTAGGACTCAAGCTGCTTAATCGAACAACTCGCAACTTTACACTCACTGAAGCAGGACAACAGTACTATCAACACTGTCAAGAAATAGCGCAACAAGCTGAAGCTGCAAATCAACAAATCGAGAATTTAAAGCACGAACCTGAAGGTTTGATAAAAATAACATGTCCGGTTAATGTCGGATTACAGATAATTGTCCCAGCTTTAAACATGTTCAAGGTCCAATTTCCGAAGATTGAATTGGACATCATGCTTACTGATGATATCGTTAACATTATGCAGGAAGGCATTGACTTGGCAATTAGAGGCGCACCGCTTACTGATTCAGGTTTACAAGCTCGTAAACTAATATCGATGAAAACCTGCCTATGTGCATCACCTGATTATTTAAACAAGTACGGTCGGCCAAAAAACCCTACCGAACTTGTCGAGCATAGCTGGGTGTTATACAAATTAAGTTCAAGTACGTTAACACTAACGAAAGGAAGTCGAGCTTACAGCGTAAAACCAAAAGGGAGTATTAGTACGAATAATGCAGCAGCAAGAACAGCGTTTGTAGAAGGCGGTCATGGCATTGCACGTATTCCTTTTTATGATGCAGCGCCAAAAATTGAAACCAATAAACTGGAGCTGTTATTATCTGATTATGAACTCTCGAACATTGATCTATATGGTGTTTTTCCGCCTGGAAGCGCGGGTTCGAAAAAGCATAGGGTGTTATTAGCGTTCTTAAGGGAACATTTTAATCATTTATCGAAAATATGTGACCGAGATCGAACTATTACTTTTTAGGCATTATTTGTAAGGTCTAAACCTCTCTAAAGCAAAGTTTGAGGCTAGACTTAAATTAGTTTTAAACAAGTGGAGATAAACCAATGCAAGCAGTAGCATTTATAAATGAGAAATCAGTGTTATTAACCGACAGTGTGAATAAATTTCTCATGCATAAAATCAGTTACAAAGTATTAAGTAACTTGGTGTGGGATGTTTTACAAGATTGGCAATCTCTAGATGTCATCGACGAAAAAGTATCAGGGGAAAAAGAGCATATATTTTGGTTTCTCATTTTTGAATTACACTATTGGGAGGAGAACACATTAATAAAGGATGCAGAACTGCGTAAAAACTTATACGCCTGTGCCTTGTATCTAGAACGTGAGCAAGATTTACCTAAATTCTGTGTTGGTTTACGCCCAAATCGATATGTGTCAGAGGAAAGCTTAACAAATATGGAGAAAGATATCGTTACATCAGATTAGATTGAAAACATAAGCAGCTAATAAATATGTCTAATAATAGAATGAATACATTAAAAAACCCCTTAGTTTTAATTAAACGAAGGGGTTAATGGTTTTATTCGACTTCTTCTTCCGCAAATTGAATACGCGCTAAGCGTTCCAATTCTTCTTCTCTTGCCGCATTGATTTCATCTAAAATACCATCTACATCTGCAGATTCTGTATTTTCAATAAACTGACCAGTCAATTCAACATCAACTGTGAGCTCTGCAGCTTCGTATAAAGCCCACATTTCTTTTGCATATTTTGTCTTAAGTAATTCTGGTGCATATTGCCCGTAATATTGTCTCATATTATCAACATCACGTTCTAACATCCATTTCGCATTGTTGTTTGCAGACGCATCAACCGCTTGTGGCAAGTCAATAATAACAGGACCATATTCATCGACAAGCACATTAAATTCGGATAAATCACCATGAATAAGACCCGCACAAAGCATCAATCTTGCGTAATGGATCATTTTTCCATGATCAATCACAGCCTGCTCTGGCGTTAATGCAACATCCGCTAAACGCGGTGCAGCAAAGCCATCAGCATCCGTTACCAACTCCATGAGTAATACACCGTCAAAACAACCATAAGGTTCAGGAACACGAACACCTGCATTATCTAAGCGATATAACGCATCAACTTCGGCATTTTGCCATATTTTTTCTTGTTCGTTACGGCCAAAGTTAGAGCCTTTTTCCATTGCACGAGCACGTCGACTATTACGAACTTTACGACCTTCTCGATATTGCACCGCTTGTTTAAAACTGCGGTTCTCTACGTCTTTGTAAACTTTCGCGCAACGGATCTCCTGACCACAACGCACGACGTATACAGTTGCTTCTTTACCACTCATTAACTGACGCAATACTTCGTCAACAAGCCCGTCATCAACAAGAGGTTGTATTCTTTGGGGCACTTTCACTAGTTATTATTCCCTAGTTAACCGTTACATGAATCTAGGATAATAACATTAAGTTAATTTGTTTTAAAAGACCACTGCCTAATTTATAAACGGTCATTATCGTCTTTATTCACTAACTCGCTCAAATTTATCTTAATAAACTTCGCCAGTCGGGGATTCAGGCGCACTTTGGACTTGTACTTTATTAAGTTTTTCTTTTGATCTTTTTATTAGAAAAGATTTGATGGTTAGCCCACAAAACTTCATTCTTTCCAGTGAGACAGCACGGCTGAGGGTGTGAATTGCGGACCAAACTGCTCACACAATTGCTCTGCGCGCAGCTTAAAGTTATCCGAACCATAATGGTCAACGAATTGTAAAACACCACCCGTCCATGCAGGAAAACCTAATCCCATAATAGAGCCGATATTAGCATCACGACTACTGGTAACGACTCCTTCTTCATATGCTCTAATCGCTTCGAGAGATTGCACGAATAATAATCGGTCTTTAACAGTATCGATATCCCAGTCATCCGTTGTCGGAAATAAATCGGCTAAACCAGGCCACAACCGCTTTACCCCTCCCCCGCTATAATCGTAGAATCCAGCGCCTGTCGACTTACCAAGCCGTTTTAGGAGGAGTAATTGATCTAACACCCTATCTGCAGAGTTATCAGGTCGTGTTTTCCCCTCAGCTTTTAAATCAATTCGAGCTTGATTACGTACATTATCAATCAGTGACAAGCTAACTTCATCAAGAATAGCCAAAGGCCCTACGGGTAACCCAGCTTGAATTGCTGCATTTTCAATGACTTCTCCTGGAATACCTTCACTTAGCATACGCATAGCTTCCGATGCATAAGTAAAGAATACACGTGATGTGAAAAAACCACGAGAATCATTAACAATAATGGGGATTTTACCAATCTGCAGCACTAAATCATAAGCAGCAGCCAAAGTCTTTGACGATGTTTTATCGCCTTTAATAATTTCAACAAGTGGCATTTTGTCCACAGGAGAGAAAAAGTGCAGACCAATAAAATTTTCAGGCTTCGTAGACGAATTAGCTAAACTGGTAATCGGTAATGTTGATGTATTGGACGCCATAATAATATCATCACCAACAGCTTGTAATATTTCAGTTGTTGCTTGTGACTTTACTTTTCGATCTTCAAATACCGCTTCAATCACCATTTCACAACCGATTAAGTCAATGGGATCTTTTGTCAGAATAATACGTTGTAATATTCTACTTTTCTCTGCATCAGACAATTTACAATTCGCTAAAATAGAAGCTGAATATGACTTGGCAAATACTGTTTTTTCAAGACTTATATCTTTTAATACGACAGTAATACCATGGCTTGCTAAAGCATAAGCAATACCAGCCCCCATCATACCCGCACCTAATACACCAATTTTACTAAATGTCGTTAACGCAGGTTCCTTAGGGCGCGACGCACCGGCCTTAATCTCGTTATGCTGATACCAAAACGTATTCATCATATTTTTAGCGACTTGACTACGGATGACATGAATAAAATAGCGTGTCTCAATCCGTAATGCAGTATCAATATCCACCTCAGCGGATTCAAGCATCACAGATAAAATGGCTTCCGGGGCTGGTAAGTTACCCTGTGTTTTTTTCTTTAGTATTGCAGGCGCAGTTACTATTATCCCAACCATATGTGGGTCTTTCACATTCCCCGCTGGTAATTGGTAATCCTTAGTATCAAAGCGTTGCCTTACCGGTAATGACTGTGACAGGATCCAGTTTATTGCTTGCGCCATCATTTGAACATTTGATGTCGCGATTTGATCGACTAATCCAAGTGCAAGACCCTCTTGGCAATCAAATAGTTTGCCCTTAAGTAAGTAAGGAAAAGCAGCCTCCACACCGAGCATCCGAGTCATTTTGACAACACCACCAACACCAGGCATTAAACCTAATGTTACCTCAGGTAAACCTAGCACTACTTTTTTCGATAATGCGATACGATAATGACACGCTAGCGCCAATTCCCAGCCACTGCCTAGAGCTGCACCATTGATACATGCAACAACTGGCTTGCCACATACCTCCAGCAACCGTATCGCTGCTTTAAACGATGACAATAACGAATAGCTTTCCTCTACACCTTGCTCTGCACATTGACTAAGCTCAGCTATATCGCCACCAGCAAAAAAACTGGATTTTTCAGAACGTAATATAACCCCTGTAAACTGCATATCTTTTAGTTTATTAATCGTCGCTATGTAGTCATCAATAAACACTCGATCAAGTAGATTAACACTTGCATTGGGCTTATCTAAAATTAAATGCACTATTCCTGCACCGTCTTGCTCTATACGGATTGATGACATACGTTACCCCTTTACACGTTCAATAATTGTTGCGATCCCCATACCGCCACCGACACACAAGGTTACAAGGCCACGTTTCAAGTCACGTGCTTCTAACTCATCTAGTAATGTCCCTAAGATAATTGCCCCCGTAGCCCCAAGTGGATGACCCATGGCAATAGAGCCACCATTCACATTGACGATGTCTGGTGAGACATTAAGTTCACTCATAAATCGCATAACAACGGCGGCAAAGGCTTCATTGACCTCAAATAAATCAATATCATCTATGGTTAATCCCGCCACTGCTAATGCTTTTTGGGTCGCGGGTACGGGCCCAGTTAACATGATTGTGGGATCAGCGCCGACCACAGCAGTAGCAACAACTCTTGCTCTTGGTTTTAATCCCCATTTAACGCCCGCTTCAGCGCTACCGAGTAAAACCAGCGCTGCCCCATCAACAATTCCAGAGGCATTGCCTGGTGTATGGACATGTTGAATTTGTCCGACTTGTGGATACTTACGTTGAGCAACACTATCAAAAACAGTTTGACCAAGGCGACTAAAAGAAGGGTTTAGCTTTGCTAATGTAGCGAGAGAACAATCTGGACGAACAAGCTGATCTTTATCAAGTAATAATATGCCATTACGATCACATACAGGAATAACTGATTTATCGAATGCGTTACGTTGCCAAGCCGCAGTGGCGCGTTGATGGGAACGAACAGCAAAAGAATCAACATCTTCACGACGATAACCATCCAGTGTCGCAATTAAGTCAGCACCGATACCCTGTGGCATATAGTCAGTGGCTAGGCTTGTTTCTGGATCCATCGACCAAGCGCCACCATCGCAGCCCATTTTTACGCGCGACATCGATTCAACACCACCTGCAATGACGAGGTGCTCCCAACCAGAGCGTATTTTCATTGCAGCTATATTGACTGACTCTAGGCCTGATGCACAAAATCTATTTAAGCTAACCCCTGCAACGTTATCTTTCCAACCTGCAACTAATGCAGCTGTTTTAGCAATGTCAGCACCTTGATCCCCAATAGGCGTAGCGCACCCTAACACGATGTCATCCACAGCGTCAGTATCAAAACCATGCAGGACCTGTAAATGATTAAGTAAATCAGCTAATAGGTTAACGGGCTTAACTTCATACAAAGCACCACTGGGTTTACCTAAACCTCGCGGCGTTCGAATAGCGTCATAAATGAATGCTTGGGGGATCATTAGAACCTCCTAGATAGAAATAAAAAGCAGACCTTACCACAACAGTAGCACAACATAACCGCAACAATAGTGCGGCAGATCATAGGGTTTATACTGATATTCTATTAATACGCTTGAATAGTTTTTGCCGAGTTTCCACTCTTATCTTGTAACTCAACATCAGCCCCACGGGCGATAAGTAAATTTTTTAACTCATCACGACCAAACAGTGTTGCATACATAACGGCAGTCTGCCCTGCGTTATTTTGTTGATTTGTATCACAATCACTTTTCATCAGCGTATTTGCAATTTTAAATTCGGCTCTAAAAATAGCAGCCATTAATGCAGTATTCCCCCTGTGATCCTTAGCGCACACATTTGCGCCTCGTTTAATTAATGTATTAACAATAGATGTTTTACCGTTATATGTTGCGATCATTAAAGCCGTATAACCTTTATTATTTTTGACATCAATTGGTAACCCTGCATTTAAGAATTCATTAACAACCTCATCATCACCAGTTCTCGCCGCAGCATAAAAATACGGTAGCAGCGTGTTATATTCAGCGTTATCAGATAATTCATTAGCACTTAAACTCATGATGGAAAATAAAAATACAACAGGAATAAGAAGGTACTTTATTCGGAATTTTTTTTTAAAATTAAACATGTGATGATACTCAATATGTGGATGCAAATGCGAAAGGAAGCCCTTTCGCATTACGATTCAAATTAACTTATAAGCTCATCGCCATTTTTATAACTTTAGCAAGATCACCGTTTACCGCTTTTGTTAATTGTGTGCCGTATTCAGAATCTGCTTTATAGAAAAAGCTGAGCATCGTATACTTCACACTCTCATTTTTAACCGCACCAAGATCTCCTGATAGGTTTCGAATTAAGTTATGCTGCTCCTGTCCAGTAAAACTACGGTAAAGTTCGCCAGCTTGGGCAAAATTCGATTGCTTATCTATAGCAAGTTGCTGCACATGACCCGTTAACGAAGGCGTTGAATGACGTGCTTTTTTATCTTCGACAACACCTTCGCTACTTGGCTGATAATTAACATCCGACATTGTTACGCCCATATTATGTGCGCCATCTTGGTTATAGTTCACCACATTCACAATAGGTCTGTTAATCGGTAATTGCTGATGATTTGCACCCAAGCGATACATTTGCGTATCAGAATAAGAAAATATGCGTCCTTGTAATAATCTATCTTCTGACGGTTCAATACCTTGGATTAGGTTTGCAGGTGACATTGCTACTTGTTCCGTTTCTTGGAAAAAGTTTGTTGGCATTCTATTTAATGTCATCGTTCCAACTTTCGTTTCAGGAATATTCGTCCACATTTTAGTTACGTCTAACGGATTATATTGAAAATTATTCAGATCAGATGGGTTCATCACCTTAATGTAAAGATCCCACTGTGGATATTGTTCCTCCGCAATGCTGTCATATAAGTCTCGTGTTAAATGCTGAAAGTCCTTCGATTGAACATTAGCAACTTCATCTAGATCTAAATTATCAATACCTTGGAGACTCTTCCAATGAAACTTAACATAATTAACTTCACCTGATTCGTTAATCATCTTATATGCATGAACACCAAATCCATCCATTTTACGGTAACTTGCTGGTGTACCATTATCACTGTAAAGCCAAGTTAACATGTGAGTAGAGCCTGGTTCGTTTGAAAAGAAATCAAAAACGCGATTTGGGTCTTGAATATTAGTAACAGGTGATGGTTTTAACGAGTGGACCATATCAGGAAATTTAATTGCATCCCTGATAAAGAATACAGGCATGTTAAGACCAACAAGATCCCAGTTTCCCTCATCCGTGTAAAATTTAGTTGCAAAACCTCTAGGGTCACGCAATGTCTCAGGACTGCCTTTGCTGTGCATAACAGAAGAAAAACGCACAAACACAGGCGTTTCTTTACCTTTATCTGCAAACGGTGCTGCTGCTGTAATACCACTGAAGTCCTGAGTCGCAACAAATACACCATGAGCACCAGTACCGCGGGCGTGTACAACTCGTTCAGGGATACGCTCACGCGCAAAACGTTGGAGCTTTTGTATCAGTTGTACATCTTCTAATAAAACACTGCCATTTTTCCCAGCCGTCATTGAATTCTGGTTGTCACCTACAGGAGCACCATTATCTCGAGTAAGCGTTACCGCTGCTGCATTAAAGGCAAGGCTCATACTTAAGGCAATCACTAAATACTTTTTATTAAAATTCATTTTCTATCTCACTCACGCTATTAAATATATTATTGAGTTCGCAGTCTAGAACGATTATTTACGCATGTTAAAACGTTATAACCTAAGTGATTAAATGGTAAAAGCTATCCAATGAGCCTATAAATAGTCAGTACCTATCAATTGATTAGGTAATTATTATCAATATCTAGCTGGACTTTTATCGCTTATATATAAGATAATCCATCCAATAATAAATTCTTAAATAAAACTAACTATGCCTCTTCGCGATTACCAACAAGCAGCAGTAGATGCAGCTTTGGCTCACTTTAGAAAATCAGACCAACCCGCAGTTATCACCTTACCGACAGGCGCAGGAAAAAGTCACGTATTGGCCGAATTAGCACGTCTAGCGAGACATCCAGTACTGATCCTTGCCCATGTAAAAGAACTGGTAGAACAAAATCACAGTAAATTTGAACATGATGGTTTTGAAGCCGGTATCTTCGCGGCAGGTTTAGGTAAGAAACAAGACAGCTTCAAAACCACCTTTGCAAGTGTGCAGTCTTTAAGCCGTAATCTAGATAAGTTTGATGGCTTTTTCTCACTATTGATTATTGATGAGTGTCATCGTGTGAGTTTAAGTGAAGATAGCCAATACCAAAAAGTCATCAACCATTTAAAAAAGACTAATCCCAAGCTGAAAGTACTGGGCCTCACAGCGACACCTTATCGTTTAGATAAAGGCTGGATATACAGAAAACACTATCAAGGCTATGTAAGGACAGAAGACGAGACACCCTTTGAAAGTTGCATATTCGAACTGCCTTTACGCTATCTTGTGCAAAAAGGATTCTTAACCACACCCGCAGTGATTGATGCGCCAGTTGCGCGTTATCAGTTTGACGACTTACCACAGGAATATAACGAAGTTCAATTAGATCAATTTTTAGCTAAAAGCCCGCGCGTAACACAAGCTATCTGTAAGCAATTGATCGAACTTGCCGCCAATCGTGAAGGCATCATGATCTTTGCCGCTAGTATTAAACATGCTCAAGAAATATTTAAGCTATTACCAGACGAACAAGCCGCTATTATCACAGGTAAAACCACCATTAAAGAACGTGATGAACTGATCCGCCAATTCAAAGCCAAAGAAGTAAAATATCTCGTCAATGTATCCGTATTAACCACAGGCTTTGATGCCCCACATGTCGATGTTATTGCCATTTTACGCCGTACGGACTCGGTAAGCTTATATCAACAAATCGCAGGTCGAGGGCTACGCCTTGCGGAAGGAAAAACAGACTGTTTAATCATTGACTACGCCGGTAATGGATTTGATTTATATCAGCCAGAGATAGGGTCAACCAAACCAAACAGTAATAGCGACCTGGTACAAGTACCTTGCCCTAGCTGTGATTTTGCCAACTTGTTTTGGGGAATAACGGATGCGGACGGTGATATCATTGAGCATTATGGTCGACGTTGCCAAGGGTTAGTTGAGCTCAGTAATGGCAGTGAAACACAATGCAATTACCGTTTTAAATACAAGCAATGCCCACAATGTAATGCTGAAAATGATATTGCTGCTCGCGAGTGCCAACAATGTCATGTCGATTTGATCGACCCTGATAATCAATTGAAAAAAGCGCTGCAACTTAAAGACCGTAAAGTGTTACGCTGTTCAGGTATTTCAGCGCTAGCTGATGGCGAAAAAATCAAAATAAATTACCATGATGAAGATGGTGATGTTGTCAAAGAGACCTTCTATTTCAGTAATAACAAACAACGCCAACGATTTTTCAGTATTTTTTCTAGAACCGTCACAGGGTCACCGATTAGCGCGACCACTGCCGAGCAAATAACAGCCCAAATTCAAAGCTTTGTCGCGCCAGACTTTGTCATTGCAAAAAAAGAAAAATACTTCTGGAAAATTGAACATCGTATATTTGACTATAAAGGGAATTACCGAAAAGCCAATCAGCAATAAAACATTCCTAAGTCACAAAAGCTTGAAAAACAATCATAAAAGTTTAAAAAAAAAGCAGTTGGCTGTCACTCTTTCAGAGGTATTGTCAACAGAAAAAACCACTAAAACTACCTATTTGGTAAATATACGTAAATAAGTACTTTTTATCTATAAAAGACTTGATTGGGACCCGTTAACATCTAGAATGAGTAGAACAAATACATCATCTGAACGAGCCATGGCAGACGTTTATAGACTGGCTCAGTCTCACCTCAGAACTTATATAACGTTTATATAAAACCCGGAGTTTATCAATTCATGAAAAAGTGGACCTTAGTCATGTTACTAATCGCACTAGCCTTATTTGGTAGTGTCATTAGTATGAATCTTTATAAACAAAAAATGATTGCAGAATTTATGGCCAACAGGCCTGAACCTGAATTCCCAGTTACTGTTGTCGATACTAAAACAGCTGATTGGATCCCAACAATTCAAGCTATTGGTTTCATTGAGCCTAACCAAGGTGTCGATATTGCGAATGAAGTAGCAGGTAAAATTGATAGCATCACTTTTGATTCTGGTACTAAAGTAACCAAAGGCCAACCATTAGTAAGCCTAGATTCTGAAGTCGAAAAAGCAAATCTGAAAAGCTCGCAAGCAAGACTGAATGCAGCGAAATCAAAATTTTTACGATATGAGGCGCTTTATAAAAAGAACGCCGTATCAAAAGAAGCATTAGATGAATCAGAAGCATCTTACTCTTCGTTACTTGCTGATATCGAAAGTCAAAAAGCAACAATTGCACGTCGTCAAATCACGGCACCATTCGATGGTGAAGTTGGTTTACGTAATGTGTTCTTAGGTGAGTTTTTATCTGCTGGTACATCAATTGTTCGCTTAGAAGATACGAGTGTAATGCGCTTACGCTTCACAGTGCCACAAACACAAATATCTCAAGTCTATTTAGGTCAAGAAGTTGAAATTTTTGTTGATGCTTATCCTGAAACAGCTTTCAGCGGTAAAATTAGTGCAATTGAGCCCGCTGTAAACTTCCAAAGTGGTTTAATTCAAATCCAAGCGGATATTCCAAATAACGAATCACAATTACGTTCAGGTATGTTTGCTCGCGCGAATGTGATCCTACCAACAATCAAAGATCAAATTACTGTTCCACAAACAGCAATTACATTTACGCTTTACGGTGACAATATCTACCTTGTTCGTGAAGATGAAAATGGTGATCTACGTGTAACACAATCTGTTGTTAAAGTGGGCGAACGTATTGATGCAATCGCTCATATCTTAGAAGGTGTTAAAGCTGGCGATAAAGTTGTTACATCAGGCCAAGTTCGTTTAAGTAATAATGCTAAAGTACGCATTATTGAAAACGAGACCCTGCAAGTACCTGCTGAAACACCAATGCTTTAATCGGAGGATAAATGCGCTTTACTGATATTTTTATTAAGCGTCCTGTTCTAGCGGTATCTATCAGCTTTTTGATTGCATTGCTTGGTATACAAGCAATTTTCAAAATGCAGGTTCGAGAATACCCTGACATGACCAATACGGTTGTTACCGTATCTACTGGCTACTATGGTGCCAGTGCCGATTTGATCCAAGGCTTTATTACTCAGCCCTTAGAACAAGCGGTAGCCCAAGCCGATAATATCGATTTTATGACTTCATCGAGTGTATTAGGTAAATCAACAATTACCATCACGATGAAACTTAATACCGACCCCAACGCGGCATTATCCGATATTTTGGCTAAAACGAACTCAGTTCGTTCACTACTACCAAAAGAATCTGAAGACCCAACCGTAACTATGTCTACGGGTTCAACGACTGCTGTAATGTATATTGCCTTCAGCAGTGATGAATTATCTTCCAGTCAAGTAACTGATTATCTTGACCGTGTGATCAATCCGCAGCTATTTACGATTAATGGTGTATCTAAAGTAGACATGTATGGTGGTATTAAATACGCACTACGTGTTTGGCTAGACCCGTTAAAAATGGCTGCATATGACCTGACAGCAACCGAAATTATGGGAGTACTGAATAGCAATAACTATCAGTCTGCAACAGGCCAAGCGATTGGTGAATTCGTTCTTTATAATGGTAATGCCAATACGCAAGTATCAAATACTGAAGATCTGGAACGTCTTGTTGTTTCTACTGACAAAGGCCAAGTTATCCGTTTGGGTGATATTGCTAAAGTTACGCTAGAAAAGAGCCACGACGTATATCGTGCATCCGCAAATGGTAAAGAAGCCGTTGTTGCTGCAGTTAATGCCGCACCAACAGCAAATCCAATCACCATTGCTGCCGATGTATTAGCCATATTACCTGAACTTGAACGTAACTTGCCGACTAATATCCACATGAACGTGATGTATGACTCGACAGTTGCAATTAATGAATCAATTAAAGAAGTAATTAAAACGATTATAGAAGCTGCGCTTATCGTGATCGTGGTCATTACTTTATTCCTTGGTTCATTCCGCGCCGTAATCATTCCTATCGTCACTATCCCACTATCACTGATTGGTGTAGCTATGATTATGCAGTCATTTGGGTTCTCGTGGAACTTAATGACGTTACTGGCAATGGTACTTGCAATTGGCTTGGTGGTAGATGACGCCATTGTTGTATTAGAAAATATTGATCGGCACATTAAACTTGGTGAATCCCCTTTCCGTGCGGCCGTTATTGGTACTCGAGAAATTGCAATTCCTGTTATTGCAATGACAATAACACTGGGTGCTGTATATGCGCCAATCGCGTTAATGGGTGGAATCACTGGTGCGTTATTTAAAGAATTCGCTCTTACCTTAGCGGGGGCTGTATTTATTTCTGGTATTTTAGCACTCACATTGTCACCAATGATGTGCTCTAAAATATTATTAGCAAACGCAAAACCAAGCAAGTTTGAACAAACAGTTCATGCCTTCCTTGATCGTATGACTAATACTTATGAAAAAATGATCACCGCAGTAATGCAAAAGCGCCCTGTCATGATCGCATTTGCACTTATCGTATTTGCTGTTTTACCTATGTTGTTTAAATTTATTCCAAGTGAGCTCGCACCGTCTGAAGATAAAGGTGTAATGATGATGCTGGGTACTGCACCATCAAATGCGAACTTAGATTACATTCAAAACACAATGAATGAAGTTAACTCAAAGCTAAACGAACAGCCTGAGATTGCCTACGCACAGATTTTCTCAGGTATACCGAACTCAAACCAAGCACTTGGTATTGCATCTATGGTGCCTTGGAGTGAACGTGAAGCGAGTCAAGCTGAAATAGTTGAACGTGTAACGGGCTTAGTTAAAGATGTTCCGGGAATGTCAGTTATTGCTTTCCAAATGCCTGAGTTACCTGGTGCGGGTTCTGGTCTGCCTATTCAGTTTGTTATTACTACCCCAAATAGCTTTGAAAGCCTATTCCAAGTAGCGACTGACGTATTGACAGAAGTACAATCTAATCCTCTCTTCGTTTATTCTGATTTAGATCTTAACTTCGATTCAGCCACAATGAAGATTAACATTGATAAAGACAAAGCAGGTGCTTACGGTATTACCATGCAAGACATTGGTATTACGCTAAGTACTATGATGTCTGATGGTTATGTTAACCGTATCGATTTAAATGGTCGTTCATATGAAGTTATTCCTCAAGTTGAACGTAAATACCGCTTAAATCCAGAATCAATGAACAGTTACTATGTACGTGCTGCAGATGGCCGCGCCGTTCCACTAGGCAGCTTAATCAGTATTGATGTTGTTGCTGAACCACGCTCACTTCCTCACTTCAATCAGCTGAATTCAGCAACAGTTGGTGCAGTGCCGAGTCCAGGTGTTGCGATGGGCGATGCAATTTCATGGTTCGAAAACACAGCTTCATCTAAGCTACCAAAAGGTTATCGTCATGACTTTATGGGTGAATCACGTCAGTTTGTAACGGAAGGTAGTGCCTTGTATATGACCTTTGCACTAGCACTGGCAATCATTTACCTCGTACTTGCGATTCAGTTTGAATCAGCACGAGATCCTTTAGTTATCATGGTTTCAGTACCCTTAGCAATATCAGGCGCATTGGTTTCTCTTGCTTGGGGATTATCAAGCATGAATATCTATTCTCAGGTTGGTTTGATTACCCTTGTTGGTTTGATTACTAAACACGGTATCTTGATCTGTGAAGTAGCAAAAGAAGAACAACTACATCATGGTAAGAACCGAGCAGATGCTGTTATTGAAGCGGCTAAAGTACGCTTACGTCCAATCCTAATGACAACAGCAGCAATGATTGCGGGTCTTATCCCGTTAATGTATGCAACTGGTGCAGGTGCTGAACAGCGCTTTAGTATTGGTATTGTGATCGTATCTGGTCTTGCAATCGGTACGCTGTTTACCCTATTCATCTTACCTGTAATTTATTCATTCCTTGCGACGGAGCATAAACCATTACCGATTTTCGTTGAAGATGAAGAATTAGAAGAAAGTGATAAACAACATGCAATTGCATGTGCTAAGGCAACTTGTGAAGAAAAACCTACAAGTTAGCTTGATCATTATCATGCAGTAATCAATTCTAACTAGATATTGATTTAAAGAGGTCGCTTCTGCGACCTCTTTTTTTTATAATAAATTTAATACAATTTATATTATTCAAATCGTGATCGAGTATTCAACATGGCTTCTTTAAAAAACTTCCCTATTCCCTTACTTGGTTTCGCCGCATTTAGTGGCACAGGAAAAACAACGCTAATCACACAGTTATTACCACAATTAACCGAACTAGGCCTACGTATAGGCATGGTTAAACACAGTCACCATGATATTGAAATGGATAATCCTAACAAGGACAGTTATAAATTAAGAAAGGCTGGTGCTTGCCAAATGGTACTCGCATCACCACATCGCACAATTGTATTTTCAGAACAAGATGAACCCACAGAACCAAAATTAATCACCCAATTGAATTGGCTTAACACCAATGAATTGGATTTGGTGTTAGTCGAAGGGTTTCGTCATGAGGCCTTTACAAAAATAGAACTCCATCGCCCTAGCTTAGGCAAACCGATATTAGCAAATGAAGATGCACACATTATTGCCATCGCGTCTGATACAGAAATTGACAAGGAAGCTTTATTAGAAAGAAGTATCAGCTATTTAGACTTAAATGATATAAATGAAATCACTAATTTTATCATGCAATATAGCCGAGAATGATAGATATAATTTCTTCTTGACTGGTTATATCTATCGAGTCCCATAATTCACCAAATTGTCATTCGATAGGTTAAGTTTTACTTAGATGAGTTAGTTCACCTAAGTAATCTTGATAACTTGACTCTATATCCAAATCGCATGCGGATAAATCTGTCATCGCTATCTTTTCTAGCGTTTCAAGTTCAGCTATATTCTCTTGTAATGCAAGTTGCTGCTCACGCAATTCATTCAACCGTGTACGGCTTTGATGTAGCATATACAGCATACGCGGCGCGCTGTCAGGCTTGTCATCGTATAAAGCCAGATAATGCTTTGCTGACTCCAAGCTAATCCCTAAACGTTTACTACGTAAGATAATAATTAAGCGTGCACGTTGACGATAATCATAATACATAAACCGTCCTCGACGTTCGGATTGTAGTAACCCTTTCGTCTCATAAAAACGGATAGCTCGTCGTGTGACTGAAAACTCTTCAGCAAGATCCGCCGCGGTATAATACGTCGTCATTTAATTAAATCCTTATCTAAAAATTGCCTATGTTTTACAAGGAATAATCTACCACAAATTCACCCTATTGCTTAATTTAAACCATAATTAGTGTTGCAAAGCTTATGTATGCATCGAGGTGAGTTATGCGTATTCCAAAATTACAATCAAGCCAATACTCGTGGTTTATACGTCCGATCTTGTGGTTACTTACGAGAAAACAAAATAAGACTTTAAAACCGGCACAAATACTAGGTCGAAAACCTAGGCTATTCGCAGCCATCTTCCTATTATATAAAACTATTAATAGAAAAAGTTCCCCTATTCAACCCTATATTCACGCACTCATGAGTGTGCGCGTGGCACAGTTAAACCAATGTGAGTTCACCATAGAACATGATTCTAAAGTATTACGCAGTCTTAAAGAAAGGTTGAATAAAGATAAGTTATTAGATTGGCAAAATTGCAGTGATTTCAAACCTCAAGAATGTGCGGTACTCGCCTATACCGACGCAATTACAAATACCTCATTACACGTAACCGACAGACATATAGATCAATTACGTTGTTACTACAATGATGATGAAATTGTTGAATTAACAACTATTATTGTATTTCAAAACATGACCACAAAATTCAACACTGCATTTGATGTATGCAGAAAAACAGTGTAGGCATTGAATCCTAGCTTACCCACACCTTAATCGATAAATAAGGGCCTAAAACAAAAAGCGAGAGCGTTAGTACTTTTATTAAGTGCTAAGCTCTCGCTATAATAAAAATTAAGAAATGGATTGCTATTAACGGCCCATACGTTTCAATGCTGACGTAGAGAAATCTTTACGTTTCGCCTTAACGTCAAACTGAATACCTTTACGCTCTTCATTATTTAGACCTGTTACCAAGTAACGACCAGCAATAATATCATAGAGCGTTTCCGCAGCGAACCAGTTCACATCAGCGTTATAATATTGAACTGAATGTGCTTCTGCAACACGCCACAAGTTACCACGTGCATCATAATGGTCAATCACACCTGCTTGCCAACTATCTTCATCAATAAAGAAGTTACGCTGCGCATACACATGACGTTGCCCCTCTTTTACTTTGGCTTGCACTTCCCACACGCGATGCTTTTCATAACGCGTGTATTCCTGGTTAATATGACCTGGCTTCACAATATCTTTATATTCAAGATTGGTAGAAGAAAGATTGTAAGAATTATATGGGATATACAGCTCTTTTTTGCCAATCAGTGTCCAGTTATAGCGATCTGGCGCGCCATTGTACATATCGTAGTTATCTGACGTACGAGAACCTTCTACGCCAATCCCTTCGCCATCATACGACACGTTTGGAGCACGACGAACACGGCGTTGGCCAGAATTATAGATCCATGCTTTACGCGGTTCCTTCACTTGGTCGATAGTTTCATGCACGAGAGCAATCGTACCAGTTAGACGTGCAGGTGCAATAATACGCTGCATGTAATAGAACAAAATATTGTCATCTTTCTTCGCATCACGACCGCCTTTCAGTGCTTCAGGAATGTAAAATTTATCCTGTACTTTTACCGCAGTATAAGCACCGTTACGCTGTACTGGGATAGTTGTAATGACACGTTCGGCGTGACCACCACGATAACGAGTAATATGATTCCAAATGACTTCTAAACCATTTTCCGGAATTGGAAACGGAATAGATATTTTAAAATTGTTTAAACCATTACCACCCGCCGAAAGACTCGTATTTATCGCATTATCTTTAATTGTCGCATAGATATCGTCTGGCTGAGCAAAACTACGACGCGTTTCATAAACAGGCATAGTATAAGTATCAGGATATTTCTTAAACATAGCCAACTGGCCAGGCGTTAAGTTGTCTTTGTATTTATCAACATTGGCAGCTGTAATAACAAACTGCGGCTTATCCGCTGCGAATGGATTCGTCACCCTATCATTTTTGCCAATGTCTGTCCCTAGGATTGCGTTAGTAATGCCGCCTGTCCACGCAGGAATGGAACCGTCAGCATTACCCGCTTTAACCGCACCAACTGGTGTTAATTCTTTCCCTAATTTAGCCGCATCAGCTTCACTCACTTTTGCAAGTGCTGATGCCGAGAATGCCATAGCCACTGAAATCGCCGCCACGGTATATGCTTTATTTAAAATTTTCATATTAAAATCCTTTTCTATAACTTCTATTCGTTCTATCCGTATTAACGCTCTAAAATTTATATACTTATCAATGTCGAATTAGAACGATATACCGACTGCAACAGAAACATAATCACGATCAGAAAGCGGGTTAAAATCACCACCAAACTGTGTATAACTTACTGACGCATTGTATTTTTTTAGGTAATCCGCTTTTAAGGCAACATTGATACCTGTACGACCTTCCTGGAATGTACCTTGTGGCTCTGGACTGTAACCATAAACGTCATGAGACCAAGCCACTGACGGCGCTAAATCAACACCAGCGAAAACATTACGGTAATCGGCTTTTACAGCTAAACGATAACCAACACTATCAGACGTTGTGAAGCCATCTTTATCATCACCTACGCCATCAAAACTAACACCATAAACAGTTGCACGACCATATTTAAGTGCGTCGTCTGATTCATCAAGGTCCCATACGTGGCCATAACCCAATTCAGCAACCGCAGTAATACGATCGGTACCTAGTGCTTTATCGAAGAACTTAATAAATGTTAGTTGTGCTTGGCTGTAATCAAAACGATCGAAACCATCCACAGTATCCCCTGCACCAGCTTGTGAATACTCAGGTGTTAATGGTGAACGTGGGTCAGCAGTTAATGCAGAAGCTAATAAATCTGCTCCATTGATTTGTAGTGGCATATCCAAACGGTGACTGACTTCACCTGATACAGCCCATTCTAAAACTGTTGTATTAAAACTGAGACCGAACAGCTGAATATCTTCTGGATAAACAGTATGGTAATGAGGATTATATGCATCAACACCAGGAATAAATGGTGTATTAGGTAGCGCTCCAGCACCATTAAATTGACCAGCTTCCGCACTCGCATACGGTAAGCGCGAATGATAGTTCATATAATACAAACCAAACTCAGTCGCATTCAGGCTTTCTGCATAATATTTAAATGCGACACCGAATTGACCATCATCAGATGCCATCTCATCCGTACCCCGAGTCGCATAAATACCTGCATCATATAGACCTTTATCTGTTAAACCAGTGTTAGGATCAACAACGAGCGTATTACAACCTTCAGCTAAATAATCAGCCGTAGAAAAGTAAGTACCACAGCTATCAATCACTGTTGGTTCAAATTCTAATTGATAAAATGCTTCAATACTTAAATTATCAGTTAAACCAACGTTAGCAAAAATCATATTTACGGGTAATAAACCCTCTTTCACTTCTGCGCCGGGACGACGGAAAGCGGCCGCATCGACAGGGTTAACCGCATTAATACCGCCTTGAATGAATGAACTTTCACCCCAGTTAACCACCTGTTTACCAATACGTAAATCAACAGCAGTCTCACCTAGATAGAAGCCAGTGAAGATATAAGCATCAAGTAATGCGACACCTTTCGACTTAGTTAAGTTATTAAAATCATCATCATTAATAGGTTGATTAGCAACGTAATTATTTGTACCACTACCGTGTATCACATCATTTTTATCTAATGCGTAGTCATACCAATACTTACCACGAACAAAGGCACCAAAAGTTATACCCTCTTCAGTTTCGTACGTTAAACCAAGATCATGAAGTCCCTTAATCGTTTGAGTAAAAGCATCACCTTTAGCGTAATTTAAGTTACCGTCATCACCCGTTGGCGTATTACCAGGTAAACCACCGTTACCTACACCTGCGTTTTTAGCATCTGAGTCTTCAACACGCCAGCTTGAACCCGCAGTAATTTGCGAATTAAATGAACCTTCAACATCACCCCAATTAAATTCAATTGCATGTGGCGCGGCTGTATAGCCTGAGACGATTAGCGCAAGAGCAATTGGTGTTGTTTTAAAGAATTTCTTCTGAATTGTACTTTTCATAATAGTATCCATGCTGCACCTTTAATTTGTTTTCATTCCATTAACAATTAGGTTGTAAGTATTATATTCACATAATACTTTTACCACACAGTGTCAGGTATAGGCTAAACGTGCCAAATTATTGTCAATCCAAGCCAAGAAGATATTTTATGCGAGCCATGTCAAATAATTAAAATAGATATAGAAACTTTATATCGGAGAGAGCCCCCCCCTAAAGGGGGGGGGCAGAGAAATAGTATTAGATAAGTAGGTTAAACATGAATGAACTAACTATACAGATTTGTTAGTTTTTTGTTGCTTGATGGAATCGAAGTCGCCATTTCTGGTTATTAAAGTGCCAAATTGAACTACGTAAGCTACCAGTTTCTTTTACCTTACCATCGTTAATCGAATTCGCTTGATAACAAACCAACATTGTATCAGTTGCCAGTTCAACGACTTTAAAGTGAGTTAAACACCAACGCTGCATCGGTGATTTGGCTAATAACCAGGCCACTATCTCGCTACGTGAAGTATAGGTTCCTATTGGTGATATCTCAAATAAATCTGGATGTAAGAAGTCATCGAGCAGTATCGGTGATTGAGAAAAATCAGTATGTAATACAATTTCTTCACGTAGCTTAAAGCTATCGATTAGTCCGGCTTCTGATTTGTCTAAATGATTCATACCTGTCCTACTTTGTATTAATACTTGGTGGCGATAATCTCTTTATGCCAACTTGGTTGCTCTATTTAACGATGCGTATGTCGCCAATCCCCGCGACTGATTAATAGAGCAGAAAGTAGACGCATATAAACAATTTAAAACCGCTTAATCGATAAAGATATATTTATGCATTTGAACAGACAGTTTCCAGTTACGCTCAATGCATAGTTTGATCGCTAAGTCTGTTGCACGTTTTTGCTGTGAGATAGGCTGTAAACACATAATTTTGTCCTCGGTGTCTATATTCGCGATTAGCTCGTCCAGCTCTTCAATGTGTTTTTCCATTGCGATCACATGTTTAATTTCATTTGCACGACGCAGTGCACTCTGTAGAACCGGTAACTGACCTTTCATCTGGAT
>Ga0209396_1001016_pt1 | contig 32120 bp, 33 predicted proteins | sample GOMGulsemesocosm_6_FD_184638 | JGI IMG/M metagenome (GOLD analysis project Ga0209396, IMG submission 184638) | Methane-oxidizing microbial communities from mesocosms in the Gulf of Mexico - GOM8C Gulf of Mexico (SPAdes) (version 2) | ecosystem: Environmental > Aquatic > Marine > Cold seeps...
GTTCACTCACAATCAGAACTGAATAAGATAGCGAGAGAATTAAATACAAGGCCAAGAAAAACCTTGGGCTACATAACACCAGCTGCTAAATTTAATGGATGTGTTGCATCGACCGATTGAATTCACAACCCTTTTCGGTCATTCAGCATAGGAGTACTACCACTGCACAGTACTACGTTATGAGTTACCCAGGTTGTCGGAAATACTCCTTAAACTTATACCTTAAAAGTGCCACAATGTTCAGCATACACCTACCAGAAGTAAAGCAAACTAGCCTGGAACTGTAGAAAATGTGGTGCCACTGGACGGTAAGCAAACTCTGCAATAAGCCTACCTCTCCGCTCAAAGTAACACCTAATAAGTAAATGGAACGTACTGTACCTCTGTCTCAAAGCGCCAATATCAGCTTCAGAGTATAAGTACCATCAGCGTTCCACTAGCTCATAACAAAGCGCTCAAGCTAGGGCTGTTTAGCTTAGCGTTAGGCCAATAGGAGAGTTAGCTATGAATCGAAGAGTACGGTTTTTTATTCCGATATTAATCGCTGTGTTTTGCGTCGCCGGAGCATCGAGTTATTACGCACCAGACGCCGCAGCCTCTTCAGTCATTGAAAGCAAAATTGATGGAGAATTCGAGGGGTGGGAGGGAGAGACCGTTGTCAAACTAATAAACGGCCAAGTCTGGATACAGACTGAGTACTACTATCACTACCACTATGCCTATATGCCTGATGTATTAATATACCTATCCAGCGGAGGCTGGAAAATGCAAGTTGAAGGTGTGCCGAAAGCCGTACCTGTCGAGCAACTTCGATGAACTCAAGCCAATAGCATAACAAGAAGCGACAGCTGTGCCAGCTTTAGGTGCAGAGATGTGTTCATCACTATGTAGCTTAAAAGTACTAACAAGGCCTCAATAAAAGATGCAGCTAAGCTGCGCCGCTTAGCTTAGTGTTAGACACAGTTAAAGGAGAAAATCATGAATAGTAATTTAACCGTTCCAAAGGCTATCTTGCTCGGATCACTTATGATCGCTTTATCCAGTCTTTTTACTGCTGAAGGTAGATCTCTATTTATTGCGGAGGCAAATGCAGATGTTGCGGGTATGAGCTATTCTGATTTACGTAGGGATCGTGATTTCAAAAAAGCAGTAAAATATATTATCGAAAACTGTAGTGTAACCGGATATGTCGATGGTGATTATCTCCACAGCTCGGACATATCTTGTTAGCACCAATTACATAGTTAGTGCCTAGCTATCGCTGCACTTGAATGAATCTCCGCTACGCACCTCCTCGGCAAGCGGGTTTTATCGTTGAATAGCCGCTTTTGGCACAAAGCAGTCAGTGCTAATCATCCAATAAATGAAAATCTTTTAAGAAAGAAAGTTTATAGAAACTCATCAACTCACGTATAAAATAAAACCTTGTCTAAGATGTCTAACCGTTAGTGGTGTAGTTAAGCCAACAGGCTAATGGATTAGTCAGCTATAAGTGTTTATTCGACTAAATTTACTAATGATTTCGGAGTAAAACCCATGGAAGGGTTAGGCAATGGATGCTCGCCCAGGCTCCAGAAAAAAAGAGTTGTCGAAGACTGCCTGGATATTGATGTTAGGTATTTAGCACGTGAAGGCCTGTTGCCTAAAAGCGCTCTGAAAACTTTCATCCTGACTTGGTCACACAATTATCTAGAAACCGATCAAGTGATGGCCTCAGTGTCTCACGGAAGCATCTCGCTCTATTATCAGCAGTACTTACAAGGTGAAAACGTCCCCCGGCAACAGCGAATAATAATAGATAACACACCATGTCATTATGGCCGACAGCGCCCTTGGTTTCGTTGCCCAAACTGTATCCGTCGTTGTGCGATCATTTATTTAGGTGGTCAGGGGTTTCATTGTCGCAAGTGTTACCAACTACCATACCGCTCGCAGCAGGTCTGCAAACTGGATCGTCTTATCCGCAAGCGGGTTATGCTTGAGGAGCGGCTGTATGACACTAACAAAGGACTTCACTACCGAACCCTTGAGAGGCTCAGGGGTCAGCTTAATGAGATTGAAGACTGCATTATGACTGAGATGGCGCAGTGATCTGGCGTACTCCTCATTGGAGTTTATGCTGACAAGTAGCGCCATTTTAGTTAACAGTAGGAGCGCGTTTATCTTCACGTCTAACACTACATGTAGTGCTTGCCCTATAAAAGACACGTTCAAACAACCTAAGCCATTGTAATATATTGAATATCAATTACCTGTAATTGATATTACAGGAAGTAACTATGCTGGCTCAGCGCACACAACACTAGCTCCGCAGCCCAAATAATTAGCCCCTTCTCAGCCGTTCCAGCCCCACTACCACAGAGGCCACGCACAACCGCAGGACAAGCGCGCACATGATAGGCAGGTTAATAAACCCTGACTACATTATAGAAAACGCTGCAAGGCAGGCAGAACGTTGCCTACATTAGGGAAAAAGAGACTCCTTTATGACATGCATAAGGGGGGATGTGTGAATGGAACGCGTGCGGTTGAGGTATAAGGGACTCCACCCGTCCACTCCCGCAACATTCCCATTTTTAGGTCTTTTCAGAAGAGGATTTCAAATTTTTGCGCCTATGTATTTGTGATTTTTTGGGCCTTTTGGAATTACTAAATTTTCACTATCAAGGAAACCGTATTTTTTATTTTCCCATTATGGGGACGATTCAACCATAATCATTAAAGGGTAAATAACAACGCAATCCCCTAACCTTTCCTATGTGCCAAAAGCAGACATTCAACGACTAAGCTGTGAAGGGCAAGTCGCATCGCGGCGCAGCGTCCCGCACGAGCGCCTTGTTAGCCTGAGGTTCGGTGATGCGACACTCATGCTAATAATCACCGTGATAGTAACGCACAGCTAATGCTGCTAAGCGGACGAAACCAAGAAATGGTGCATCTAGATTAACCATTGTACCAGCCAAATTAACTCCAGGAATATTTGCTGCTTGAACGATAGTAACGCAATTAGTATTTCTGTTTTTGGCAAGGTCTCCAGCATGGTGGACTACAGCATTTCGTATACATGCAAGAGCATTCATCGTTGCTTTGTTTATTCCCCTTGATTCAAAGGATTCCTTGGAGCGTGTGGGGTGCGAGGGGTGGTTGGAAACAAAGCTATCAAAATCTGAATGATAAGCTGAAGGTTTTTCCCAAGAAGATGACCCATCTTCGCCCTCTAGATATGCCAGACAACCGGCAAGATAGAAAGCGCAACTGTGATGGATGAAAGCTGGGTGCTCTTCGGCATACTTTCCTTCAAGTGTTCCGTCAGGTCCGTTCCTAAACGCTCCCTCAAAAAGATTGCTCAAACGTCTAAGATGAACAAGTAATTTGGTTCGATCCGTCATCTAGTCCACTCATTTTGATTAATGGGCTAACGCCCAGCTCAGAGGGCAAGTTGAGCGCAGCGAAACTTGATCCGCTGGATCTGTTTGTTAGCCATTATCTGTGCCTAGGCAAACTAAGGGGGTTACTGACACGCCAGTTAAACTTAGGAAACTCCGCCATGTACCATTCGATTGAAGTGTAAGCGAATATTCTAAATTCATCATCATTCCAAAGCTCAATTATTAGGTCTCTATTTAGCCTTTTAATCTGCTGTGACCCGTTGTAAACCCATCCTAAGTAACAGTCCAATTTCGGCTGTTTTTTCCCTTGGAAGTGACCGTGAGGTACTGACGGGTGAAAATCTGCATCGTATTGATGAAATATCCAATCCCTCAAACCTTTTTTTCTTGAAAGAAACTGAAAATAGCCTTTTCGATCTTTACTTAATCCGGGCTTAGTTATTCCACCGTTGAGTTGCTCTTCTCCAGGCTCGTTTGATTTAGATTCAAAATTCCCCCCTGGATCGTCATACCATTCATCTTCGAGATCCCATTCCTCTACTCGTAGAATTCGGTCTGCCTTTGTAAAAATAGGGTCATCAGGCTCACACATATTTCGCAATGCTAGCATTCTGCCTAAATAATGACTCCAACTGAGTCCTTCTTGATGGAATCCATGCCTTGTGAAGTCGAAATATAACCGGGATGCTTCCCTTTCAAGGTAAACCAAATTTAATCTCCTTAATGGCTAACGCCCAATTAAGTTGCAACCAACGTAATGATTGAGCTGAAGCAACGCAATTTAAACACCGAAACCACGTTGGAAGCAAAATTGACACGCGTTGGTTGTCAGCTTGAATTGTTTGTTATGAGTGAACTAACAGCCTGCCTCAGCATTTCCACATTTCCAGCACTATTCCATGCTCTGGATGAAGGATGATTGACACCATAGTGTATCGGACAATCAATCCCTTCAGCTGATTTAACAAAATTACTAGCTAGATGACCAAGCGGGATAACCACTCTAGTTGACTCTGAAACACTTACCTTCAAACGAGCAGTGAAGTCCTGATACAACTCAGACTCTAAACCATCTTTTGGTATGTATTTTTTCAGTGTAGCTTTTTGTAACCTTTGCTTTATCGACGCAAGTTCTCTTACAGTATCGTCCTGTGTACAGTAAAAACGTTTATCTAGCGGGATTGAAGAGGCGTTAACAACACCAATATTTTTAACCCAACCGTTTTTAATTTGGCACCCCAAAGGATCGTCTGAATCATTTTCAAGTAACACGCCAGCTTCTCGTAACAGACTTAACAGCCTTCTACCTGCCTGTCCTGCAATAGGATGACCATGAGCAAACTCATCTTTGTGCGGCGACTCTAAAACAAAAACCACAACATTTTTACGATTTGGTGCCTGCAAGTCATCTACTCTAAAATCTTCCAATTTCACAAATACCTTTTTGTAATTGCTAGCTCATAACCCTGCCGTAAGCGACCGAGCGAAGCGAGGTCCAGCGCACGTAGTGCGCGATGCTTGACGGCCTTATTATGTTTCATGCCTTTGCACACCATACACACCGCCTCCGGGGTTGTTGAATAGGTTGTCTGTATAGCCCGCTGCGGTATGAAGTTCAAAAATAATTGCATCCACATCTCGTACCCCCTTTTCAGCATTCGCTATCGTTGCATACTCCCGCCAGCTTGGTCCCGTTGAAAACTGATTAGGCAATTCAGAATTAAAGTCAATTTCTTTAGCAACATAGTCAACGGTGGATTTACCATGAGCCATGCAATCCCTGAAGCTAAACAACTCGATCATTGTAGAATACGGAGGTTTTTCAAAATCAAAAGACACATTGCATTCATGACAAAATAATTTATATTTTTTTAGTTTTGGATACTTACGTTCAATCTTGTCCCAATTAGGGTTTCTCATTTTGCCTAAATGATTGAAATAGGCCTCCAATGTAAAAGCAGAATACGTTAAACAACTAATAATATTGTAGAGCTGGCCTTCATCTGACCGGAGTGCTTGTTCAAGCATATGTTTTGCCCCGATTCTCATGTAAACAAACGTATTAGTTTTACTTCTCCCTGATACCGTAGCTTTACCCATACACTCTCTTTGAAACATAATGCCGCCGCAACCGGCCGGAAAACCGCATAGCGGTTTGGAGGTCCAGCCCACGGAGTGGGCGTTGGTTGACTGCCTTGTTAGGCATGCCACGGTTTGGCAATCACTTCAATAAGTCTTTGTGACTCATCACGAGTAGTTTGACGAGATACGCCTCTAATATATTCTCTGATCCCAATTAAATAGTCACTTACATTTATAAGCTGGTCTTTCCCATTGTCCTGACCCATCTTTCTAGATTCAACAATAACGTCATACTCAGATCCTGTTTTAGGATCAGAAATTTTCGACTTAAATTCCTGGGGAAACTGACTATCTAATATCAGGTGGTAGTTTTCTTTTTCGCCGACATCAAATAAAACTTCCGAAATTGTAGCCCTACCTATCCAATCCAAGCCCGCTGCCTCGTATTGTAAATAACGATTAGTAGCAACATCGTTGCAGAAGACATACACCTGTGTAAGGAATGTCATGGGCAAGCTACTTTGATTGTTTACAATAGTAAATCTTAGGTGAAATCTACCGTCAGTCATCCCCCAATCAACAGACCAGTCTGAATACCCCTCATCGCCCTCTACTCTGCCTTGATCTGCATTTGTCACTTTTGCAACTGCATCGCGTATGCTGTCTAAACCAGTGTCGAAATCTTTCCTGAGATCTGCATACATCTTCTCTTTTAGAAAGATCGGGATTTCGCAGTCTTCGACTAAAACAGGAAGCACTACAACTCGCTTTTCATCAAGCTCCCTCATTAGCCCTGCTGAGAGTTCTTTTTTACACCATTCAGACGCAACTGATGCCTTAGATAAAATTACCAATAAGGCACTTGATTCCTGAATTGCATCTTGAACTTTGTTTAGTATTGAATCACCAACACTCAGCTCCCAGGTATCAACCCAAACATTAGCGTTTAGCTTTACAAGGTGCGCTGCTAACTTGTTTACAATTTCTGCATCTGAATGTGAGTAACTAATAAAAACTGGCATAGATGTTCCCTGTATTGCCTAACGCATCAATAACCGGCGCGCTTTAATGGCGTCCGGCGCCGCAGGCGCGTAGTTAATTGACTTGTTATATCATTTGCCAAATATTTCATGGAAAGGTGTTGAGTGTTCAAACATATCCTCCTCGGGTATTTTGTACTCTCCATAGGGTTTTATATATCCGAGGAATGTACCAAATGTAGGATCTTTGGCGAGAGATTCTGGAGAGGTATTTTCCGGCCTGTAAACTACAGCGGCACTCTCACCAATGAATCCAATTGCAATATATGAAGATACAACTAGCTCAGAGCAAAAGTACTTATCTCTAACAGGTGATTCTGGCACTAACTCCCCCTCAAAATATCGTCCCAACCTCTCCAGATCCGATGATTGGCTGTTGGGAACTGAATCTTTGAAGTCGCGAATTCCTTGTGTATTGAAGCTTGCGCCAGATGAAATTCTATCGTCGATAAAATCGTGAAGCTTTGAAATATTGTCGCCATGCCAAGCGTCTGGCTGCCTAAGAGCTACAAGATGGTCGTATTCTTCAGCCAAATCGTTGAACGAGGATTTTTTTACCTTTCTGCCCGTTGCTTCCGCTATAGCAGATTCACCTAGATAAATGGCGGCATGTACATACCCAGAAGCAATATCAGCTTCTCCTTTTTCGCGAGCTGCGCCGGAATACCCAAGCAGGATATCCCCAGTTTTTAAATCTGATTCATTGACAATCATTCTATTGCTCAACGCTGCGAGTGATATAACGTCCGCATAATGGGCAGACTTGTAGCTGATTTTTTGTGCAACAATGGCGAAGCCATGCACAAGCGAAGCAGCGGAAAGGCGGTCCAGCCACGCAGATGCGTTCATTGATGGTTTGTTAAATGGGGCTTACCCACGAATACTGAGAACCTTCTAATAGCCTTTTAGTAGGCTTATTAATTAGCGTACTTCGCCACCGAATAATTAAATATTCTTCAATTTCAGAGCGTCCCAGCTCAACTTTTATATAAGACAGTTTATAGTTTTCTTTAATGTGTTTTCTTAATAAATCCAGATCTGTGATTTTTGATTTGGCACTAATTTTTTTAGTAAAAGCATGGTTTACGGGCCTCATAAGGTCTGTCATTCGACTCCGAATCCCTGATGTTTCACCAACATAAACGGGGAATTCCCCCTTCCATAAAACATAAACACCACCATGATTAGGGAAGTTATCGCTCCAGTTGTCTTTGAATGGAGTATGCTTTATTCCAGCTTTTAGAAGATTCTCTGTTTCTAGTAGAATTTTCTTAATGTTCAAAAAACTCTCCTGCGTACATTTAACGCCCGCAGCAACGGGCTAATTTGGAGCGCAGCGGAAAATTAGTCTGATTGCCTGCGCTTGTTAGAAGTTACGTGGTGCAAAACTAAAACCTTACCTACAACGAATAAAATAGAGCCAAGAACGAAAAGACTGGCTTTCACGGCCGTGAAAAATTTATATTGACCACCATTCATCCAATTTGAGCGATTCTCTCTTTTTTCAATTGTCTCCAGAAAAGTTCGATCTGTTCGTTCTTTTACTCTACCAAAGGCCATTTTATTTTGAGTTTCATCTTCAGCCAATAGCTGGTAGCTAATGTTATTTAAAGACTGGAGTATGGTTAAATTTACCTCTTCTTGGATGATGTTTTGCATTTCAATTGGCTGGCTTTCAAACCAGTCTGTGAAAACAAACTGCCAAAGACTAGCAATCATAACAGCCGCTAATCCAACAACTTCTAACCTAAGGCCTAGAATCTCGTTATCAATTTTCATAGTACTTCTAACGCTTTAGGGTGAGGGGCTGAAGCACAGCGTGCAGAAGTCCTGCACGCTGTGCTTGTTATACGGCTACTGATACGTAGCCCCTTTGTGTTTTAACCATCCATTCTCATGACGGCCTACGGGGTCGTGATGTGTCCAGTGCACTACACCACCTTTGGAATTCCACTCGTATTCCCCGTAGAACTCAATTGTGTCACCTTCGCGCAAGGCATTGATGCGGTGCGCCAAGTCGATGTTATGAGACATTAGCAGTATCTGCCCAGATGAAAGCTTAAGGATAAATTTTTGGTGTTGGCTTCCATTAGTATCATCGGGAAGGGTGCGGATGACGACACCTGAACCGCCAAGTTGAAGATCACTTTGCCGGTTCTGGAATGCACTGGTGGCCTGCTGATCGCTAGTGGTGCTTTGTTGTGTATAGGGTTGTATGAATTCTGGATTCTTTTTAAGTACCCCATACAGAGCAAATCCAATGACTAAGACTATAAGTAACTTTTTCATATCTTCCTTGATTGATTCTCAAACGGCTTTAGCCATATAACGCAGTGGTATGCGGTGGACTGAAGCGAAGCGTAAGGCCGTCCGCTTGATCACCTTGTTACATGCTTTTAGCCACATTGAATAGCGGTTTAATTTTACTGCCTAATGTAGATTTCAGCTTTAAAAGTTTTTCAATGTGCCACGCTTTAACAGATTCTAGCTCGGAGTCAGAGTCATCAATTGAGCCATCAGTATATAGCGCTAACCGTGATGCTATTCCGTTATCAAGACGCTCCCAGCTAATTTCTTCTCCCAACGAACTCTCTATTTCTTCTTTGATCTTTTCCAATTCATCGAAAATATACTTATTTTTCTCTCGATCACTAAGCCCTATATATAGTTCAGCTCTAGCCTTTCCTTCTTGAGAAAAATTTGCCCCATAAGTTATTCCGCTAGAACCTGATGAGAAAGAATACCAATTTTGAGGCTGACCCGCTTTTGCAGATGTGAACTTGTGATTATTTCTTAAATCGTCAATCAAAGACTGAAAGTAATTTTTATATTTTTCACCTTTAGTCGAAACAGAACCTCGCGGGGTTTGGCGATTTTTTTGTTTTTGCCATTCATTAGGTGAGGCAGCCAATTTAAAATTGAATGCAGGCTTAGAATCATCAATCTTAATAACTTCTACAACGACACCAAAAAATGATGTCTCAGTATCTGTTCTTTGATTAAGCCAATCTAACGCCTGCCTATGCTCTTCACGAATTGCTTCTGAAACCCAGATAACAATAGAAGCATTAAATCCTGCCGCATAAGTTAGTAACTTTCCTAGGTGATCGTGATTTGTTTGAGTAAGTTGATTTTCAATAATTACGGACTTCGAGGAACCTAAATCTTTAGCAAGAATATCAAGGGAAAAATCACCTACACTAGCTTCTTGCTCGGTTAGCTCTAAATCCATTCCCAAGGCTTTACCAAGTTCTCCAATATTCTCCGCAAGCCAAGGTGTAAAATCGGAAGCTTCGTGTGGCCATATCTCCCTCAATGAGACCTTATTTAATTCTCCGAACAATGTGATTACTCCTTGAAGATGTAACGCTCACATAAAAGGCGGAGCGTCAGCGACGTCCAGCGCAACGTAGTGGAGCAATTTTTGATGTGCTTGTTATAAGCCTTTACTCTGATTGAGGAGACCAACTGCCACCATTTCCATGGTATGTTTCTGCAATTAATGTAAAACCCAAATCACACTTTGGGCATTTAAAATAGTATTCAACAATGTCGTCCCACAGCTCGCCCTTAGCGAGGTTAGAAAATGGAACTGAAGTTGAGCCTCCCATAGGCTTTTCTTGGTTATCCACAATTGTGCCATCTGCTAGATTTCCTGCAATGACTCTTATTGCTGATTTCAAATCTCCAGGACTCTCAATTCTAAAATTCTGATTCACTTCTTCGCAGTGCTTACATTTGCTCATGGTCATATGTGCTTATAACGCTATGCTAACCGGCGCGGAGAAGCAGCGCTGCTGAGCGTCCGAGTGAGCGATAGCGAACGGTGTTAAGCATTTTGTTATGCGCATTCAGTCCCACAAAAAGCCCGTAAAGCTATCACTATCGATGATTTGGATAACTTGAGTCTGAGTATACTTCTTCCCAAACCAACCTTCGTACTCGATTGTTATAGGGATAGCTGCTTTGTATTTCCAGAAACCAAGATCATTTGCTCGACTCAGCCCAAACGAGCATCGAACTTTCTCGCTGTTGTGCAGGATTGAAATCATGTTCTCTGGCTCAAAACAGCTAAGCCAACGTCTCCTGTTTTCTTGATCTGCATCTTTTCCAAATGCGGCATTCAATGTTTCCTGCTCTGCATATAAGCGAATATTTTTAGCGGGTAATGTTCCAGAATTAAGGATTTCGAGATCAAATAAGGTTCCCTCGTTTCCTGCTGCGTGTGTTTTAACCATCGCCGTGACTATTGGCCGAAAAGATCTCTTCCAAAAATAGATCGACAAGCCGAGTGCAGCTATGGAAACCAAAAGCGCAGATGTTGCGATCAAAGTATCCATGGTTAACTCAATAAGTTGGCCAAAAACACAAATTTCCATGTCATCTTTTCTTCTTACGCATAACAGTGCGTTATACGGACCGTTCCATCCGCATAATACTCTTTAAACAATTTTCTAGTCGGAATTTTTGCTTTAATAATCAACATCCTACCAATATGGCTCCTTGTCAATTTTGAGGATAAGTGGGAATCCTGGTCCGTATATTTCCCTTTGGACTTCTGCATACCATGCGTTTTTTATATTCCAATCAAAAACTTAACCAACAAGACTGGGGATCTTTATGAAGTGATATACAGCCCCGAAAAAACCAACCATACATTTTGTAAATATACGGATCGAAAAACGTTATGACAATCCAGCCAAAACACTAAAAAGACCTATGTTTACTATGTCAGTTATGGGTCGACAGCTGTCCTTAGTTACTCTTCCGCATCAAAGTCACTATGCCACTAACCCTAAAGCTGTATAGCTTGCTACGTCCTTGCTTAAACGGATTCTTATAACTAAACAATTGCGTCCCATTTATTGACGCACAAGGTTATATCTCTTTCGTTATTAAGAATGTACTCACCTTTGTCCGATATTTTTATCTGCATAGATATATCTTTAGTACTCTTAAAGAACTTTGAATCAACTAACCTTCTGAGCTCACTACTGGGAAATATCGCGAAATCGTTAATATAACGTCCAGAATCCCGGCGTCTTAAAACACATATATAAAATGTTTGTGAGGAATGCTTTGCGTCAAACCTATCCTTTGAAATTTTAAATGAATAAGCGCCATTTGAAACATTAGATGTCTTTACTTGAATATGGAAATACGTATTTTCTTTTGATGCCACTACATCTATACCATCGTCTACGGCCATAATTGAGGAATTAAAACCCCAAAATAACAACTCACTCAATACGGCATGCTCTCCAGCACGCCCTGTAAACTGTGTTGAAACGCTGGGCTGCTCACTAAACTCAATGACCTTTTTAAGGCGCCTGTTCCGCTTCAATTGATAGATGCCCTTTTTAAAACCTCCACTTTTATTTTTTGGCTTAGAAAACCGGCTTTCCTTTTTTCTTACATCCTTTGATAAGGCTGTTGATATTTTATTAGGTAGAACATCTAAATCATCTTGTATATTTGGGAACGCTTCTACAAGTTGGAGTGCAATCACATCAACATGCAAAGGTTCCTTTGCTACAAAAAGAACCTCTTCAATCATATCTAGAAATGTTTTATTCATTATTATCCGTAATTATCTTTGCCAGTTCATGAGCTGCTCTATCATCCAGCGAGCGTAATTTAAGACTCCACGCCATATGATTTCCCCCCTTACCAGGCGCAGATGTCCTCTTATAGTACGTCCCATCAAGCTTCATAAAATCCTCATGCCCTCCTTTTAATGAAGCGACACCCCATTTGATATTAGGAAGTTTTGTCATTAAATTTTTGATTGTAGCGACGGATTTGAAAGAAGGCCTATGCGAAAACATCCACCACATCGGCTTATCAGTGAACAGTTCTGATATTACTAAGGAGCCTGACCTGCCAATTACGTGCACAACAGGAACCTCATCAATAATAAATTTTGTTCCTTGATTTCTAAATTTCTCAGCCGTTTTCTCAGCATCTGATAAAGAAAATGGGATTGAATAATGGCCAGAACGGTTAACTAAAGCAGTATCACCATCCCAATTTATCCACTCATTTCTTTGCTCATATAGGTGGAAGCCTTTACCAACCCAGGCAGTGACTATCTGTTCTTTTTCTATCTTTTTATTATCCATTCTCACCAATTAAATCCTTTAAAAAGAAATGAAACCGCTTAAGCAGATAAAAATAAGAGGTATGGAGGTACTACAGCCAAACGCTCAGATAACGACTGATGTCTCTTTTTGTTTTGTTCCACAATTGCCTTCAGCATTGCATCCCTGGAATCTGAATAAAACTGAACATCCGTCTTAGTCGCCATATCATCCTAGAGGTCAAATAGACCCACCTTGATTGATTTCACCAACAATAATCAATCCTACACTCACAGGCTCCTTGAGCATGCCAAATGCTACAACCAATGCTCTGGAATCTCTAATTCAAAAGACTTAGCAGCATACTGAAGCATATTGATGATCTCTTTATGCTTCCCAATATCATATGGCTGACCGGCTCGTTTTTTATCAACAATAACTTTCAATTGAGGCAGGTTGAACATGCCCAGTTTGAGGAAATTACCCCAGTTGGGTTCACCAAATAAGTTATATATGATTTCAGTAGCATCACGTTCACTAGCTAGCCGCTTCTGACCGGTTATTTTTTGTTCAGCCGCTTCGGCCTCATCCCTATCTTCGTAGGTGTTTAACAGCTTCATAAGTACAGGAACTCCTATTGGGTGCGAGCTGAATTTCAGGTTCTGCATGTGATAACAAAAGTGTAGGTTTATGTAAGTTGTTTTATGGCACAGGAAGATTCAACTGCCCTTCCCCACCGCTTACATTTAACTGCCTCTTACAAGTAAACTTAACAGCTAGTCATTCTTATAAATATCAACTTTCGTTTCTAGGCACTTCCTGAGCGACAGGTCATTCATACCCACACTGAACCATGTATCTGGCTTTTGGAAAAAGTCTAAACCACGTCCAATTTTCACGGTCCAGCCGTTATCAATACGAATTTCTCTATCATGGAGGTTTTCATTTACCTTGATATCCAAGTCCACATCAAGTTCAAGTAAGCTTTGCTTAACATCCCGGAGTCTTTCCGCCATCTCTTGAACATTGGTTTGGTCATCGTAGCTGGTTATCAACTGTATTTTCTTGATGGTTGGCTGCTTTAGGATAGCTTCACAAAACCGTATGAAATTCTGTACTTGGTGAGTAGCACGAATATATGGGTCTTCGATAACTACTGATTTAGCGCCGGCTAAGTACGGCACTATGATTGATTCATAGCTGTAGCCGGTTGAATCATAGGTTATTGTATAATGCTGTTCCTTTAGCTCTGGTGCCACTGAAACAACATTCGCTGGAGCCTCTTCAGCAGCCTCTGGCTGCTCTTTAGGGGCTGAAGCGGGAGCAACATCTGGCTTATGGCTTTCGCCTTCATCAGCCGCCTCTGAAGTAATGCCCTGCTTGTTGGGGTTTAGCGTTGCTTCTGCACCAATGGTTTCAGGACAATCAACCACGACCTCTTTGTCTTCAGCATTGAAAAAAGACAGCCCAATATTGATGAATTCATCATCGGGCTTACGCTTATTCATTTGCTCTTTAACGCGCCGGCGGCCTTCAATGGCATAAACAGCGTACTCTTCAAACTCTGAGTCTGAGCACTCCCCTTGAGGGTGCAGCATTTTCAAAAAGGCAGCGATGGTCTTTTTGATGCCCTTTTCATCTCGACCTTCAACACATTTACCCAGCTTGATACGCTTACTCACTTCCTCATAGCGATTGGTGTGCTTTAACTGATGATGGAAAGCTTCGGCCAGGTAGTCGGTGATAAAACCATAGTTGTCCGTTAGGAACTCTGAGCTGTTTTTAGGCATCTCCCAGCCGGGCATATACATGCAGAATCGATCCATTACTGCCAGGTCGAATTCTTTAGGCAAAGGCTGAAACAGGTCGTACTCTGTAGAGTTAACAACTTGCTTAACACCTAGGTCTAAATTACCAATAAAGGTCATACTGGCGTCAGCAATGACTTCCGCACCGCGCGAGAATCTACCATTGGCCATGAAGTCTTTCATGATCTGGATGGTATCTGGGTCTTTTACCCGCATATTGCCCACTTCATCAAAGGCTATAGTGTCCCAATAACCGACCAGCCCTACCTTCTTACGGGCGTTGTTATAGAACAAAGATGCACTACTTGTTTGACCACCGGAAATCAGCGTGGAGTATGGTGAGAACTCACTGTAAAAATAGGATTTACCCGTACCTCTTGGTCCGAGTTCAATGAAGTTATAATTGGCTTCGACTAGAGAGGCCAAACGCGCAAGGAAGTGAAACTTAACTCGCTTTGTGAGTTTTGTAGGCTCCAAACCTACTGAGCGCATAATGACGTCTAACCACTCATCACGGCTAAAGTCTTCTCTAGCAGCCATATAACCATAGAAGTCAAAACGACTTAGTTGAATAGGCCTAAGATCTTCAATATAAAATGCGTAATCGTCTTCTTCAATGTCATTGTGACAGATGGTGACTTCTGCCCAAATACCACCTTCTAGTAGGCGATCATTGTTTTTGTAGAACTTCTCACCAATAGCGATGCGCTGTGAATTAAAGTTCTCCAGACTCGCCCAGTGGCGTTTTTCTTTTTCTACATAACGCACATGTACCTTGTCGATAAACTTGTGCTTACCTTTAGTCGCTACCCTGGACTGCGCCGCGTTGGCTTCATCGGGACGTACATAATTATCATTTAGTGTTTCAAGTACGGCGCTTAAGCCTTCTTGAATTTCATCTTCGTCATCACTGGCACAAAAGCGGGCTAATAAAAACTCCAACACAAAGGTCGGCACATTGGTGCCTTTTTTAATACGGTGCAAGAGATCCTTTCTAACGACCTTGCCGTCAAAGCTTTCAATTAACTTTTCGTCCAATGAATCCATGTGTTACACCATATAGTCAGTTTTTAGTTTGATATTGGCATATTCGGCCAAGGTGTTCGGGTTTAGGGCTTTAATGATAAAAGCACCTTCAAATTCGTCATCCATAATGAGTGTAACTTTTTGGCAATCACCCGGTTGCAAGCTGACTGTACGGGTAGCGGCATTAACCACACCACCGACTTTGGCTTCACCCACGACATCACCAGCTTTGTTTTGCGCCTCTAACAAAATTTCAAAGTTTTCTGCCTGCGCAAACATATCATCACTGGTGACAGCTGCTTCAATTACAGGCCTGCGAGAGGTAATGTTCTTCGCCCCCTTCTTATAGGTTAACGTGACGGAAGCTTGTTGCGAAGCGGGTTGCTTTTGAGCTGTAAGTTTTACTTCCATCACCGGTACGACACACTCCTGCAAAGAAGCGCCACCGTGGAAATACAGCTTACCTTTACTGTAAGCGGCCATGGTTCTTGGGCCTGCCAGGTGGCTAAACTCACCTTTAACACCAGCCTGACTAGCTTGCATTACAAAATGGTGCTGATCCGCATTACCACTACCGAGGGCAATACGCTCATGTGTAACATGCCAATCACCTGGTGGTTTAGGGCATACATCACCTTCTACCGCTTGGCGATTCATAAAGAAGCCGTGATCGGTGGCAATGACAACCTGATTAAAGCCTTGTTTTTGCAGCATGCTAATCGCTACACGTAGGTTTTTAAGCTCTCGTAAAATAACGCTCGGGGCTGTTTTCGGCGTATTCTCAAACTGGGTATCAATCTCAACACTGCGCAGTATTGCAAGCTCCACGGCTTTATCGAACACCCGATGATTATCGACAAAATCGTCCACACGCATTTCTGCAAAGCGACTGCCATAGCGTTTTTCAAAGATACCCATGCGTTGTGGTACCGTACCCACAGGGCTACCAGCTAACATCGGCACCATGCCATCGGCATTGCCCGAGCCTTTTTTATGAATGGCTAAGTCTTTACCCGCTCCGGGCAGCAGGCTTGCCATACCAATTAAGGTGATACTAGGCAAACAGGCATAGGCAGGTTTTAGGGTAATCTCAAATTCATCTTTCAGCTGTTTTTCAAGCTCCAGACCCAATTCAAAACGCAGTGCATCGACCATCAAGTAAGCAACACGTTGACCACTTGTTTGGAGCTTAGGCGCAACGATTTCATCAAACACATCAGCGTTATATAACCGCCCTTGTGGTGGCCAGCCGGTATCAGCCAACTGTTTGGTAAATAAGATCTGTACCTTTTCAGCTAACTGCCGGTATTCATTGCGGGCTTTTTTGATGACGGGTGCCAACAGATCATGCACATCGTAATAATCCGTCACAGATTGCTCAAATTCACGTTGTAAACGATCAGATTCACGCAAATTGGCTAAATAAAAGTCCAGCAAAGCCGCCTGATTAGCACTATGATCCGGTAATTGCCGCAGTAAATCGCCACAAGATTCGATCAAGCTTTTTGCCGCGGCAACCAAATCCCACTGGGTTAGATTTTCACCGCGATTTGTCCACACAGAATTCTTATGGCGAGCCAGAATGTCGTTGAGCGTATCGATATCATTCGCATCAACAGCACTGATAGCTAACTGCAAGAATGTACGCTCTTCAAAGGGAAAGGTATCGCGCTGACCTAAATCATCCATTGCCTGGCATGTTTGCTCCAGGTTTAAGTCACGCTCGATTTGCTCTGCGTATTGGATATAGGTTTCTTGCTTACGTAAATCCTGGCGCAGGCCGTCGCATAGGTTTTCGATGATAGGCGCTGCGGCGCTGTTGGCACAGGGCACACCGGTTAAGGTTGGTGGTAACTCACCTGGAAGATCAAATACAAACTCACTGAACAATACAAAACGCCACAACTCTTCGCTGATCGACTTCCATTTTTTGCCGCGTGTCGTGAGGCTTAAACCCAACGCTTGATTAAAAAGTTGTTTGGCCTCTGCGACCCAAGCTTCATTAGTCTCCAATTCAGCGAGCTGTGCGGCTTCGGGCACCATTAAGGCACTGATAATCTCAGGGGATGATTCCACTCTTAATAAGGCACGCAGGGTTGGCCACTGCAAACCGCCACCAATACCATTAATTACGGCAAAGCTGGGGTTAGAATCTTGCTCAAACGCATTGCGTACCTCAGTTTGATGATCTGGCTTGGCCTTCAAACACAGACTGAAATAACTATCGCCATCACCGTTGGGGAACACCTCACCGCAGGCACCATATACACTAAAGGGGTCTCGTTGTTTATCTTCATCGGTAACTGGGGCAGCAGTTGGCACATACACCAGCAACTTATTACCACCTTGACCAAAGCTTGCGATTTCCTCCAAAGCCAACTCACGACTTTCGATACTGGATTCTGATGCATCAACCACAGTGATGTTACCGGACTCCATCGCAGCACAAATATCTTGATAGCGCTGAAGCTCGTCGTAAACTACTAACACACGGCCTTCTAAACGCATTTCGAATACTTGGTTCGCTATATATTGTTCAATATTCATAAAAGCGACTTATCCCTGTGCAATTTTCTGTTGGATGTAGGCATCAAATTCAGATACGGTCATTTCTTTGGGCTGCCAAAACACCTTGGTGCCTTTGCCTCCAGCAGCCGGCACATCAACCTCTTGCCAAAGGTCATCTTCGACATCATGAGCGATTGCTATACTGCGATCTTGGTGGCATTTTTTTAGTACACGTTCTGGCCAGAAGTTATATGCCATATGAGACCAATCGTGCTCCCCCAGCTCTAGCTCCTCCCAAGATTTTCTAAGCTTCTTTTGCCAGGGTTTGTTTTGAAAAAGCCTCCAAAGAGGCGCTGCGGTAATTAATACCCCATCACTAAAATTTGGCTTCCAAAATTTAGCAATCTGTAATAACTCGTCTCTTAAGTCCTTAATCTCAGAATTAAGAGCAGCAAGATTTGAATGCGTTTTTTCATCCTCACTCGAACGATCTTTCTTATTTTCCAAATGCGAAATATCCCTATCAATCAACTTCAACTTAGGGTCAATAAAATCATTTACGCAAGAAAATAGTGTTTGTTCATTGATCCGTTCGTAAAAAACACACAAAGAATAACTAGAACTATTTGTCTGGAGCACCCAATAAACGGGGAAAAACCGTTTACTCTGTGTATACATTTTCAAATGGCTTTCAAAAAAACCGTTTGGCTTAATTAAAAACTCGTTAAAATCACGAATATCTAAATACTCAAGAATCTTTAAGGCCCAACTGTTATCACTCGGCCAAATTTTACCTCCTTGTTCTAAAATGAGGTCCGCGCAAAATTCGACCACACCAGGAGCAGCATCACCATTTAACTCCATTCCAGGAGAAGTAAACCCCAATTCATCAAATGGAGATTCAACATGGTTATTCCACTCAGCTGCTCTTGCTCGTTTTAAATTCCAGCGACCAAAAAAACAGCCCAAAAGATACGAAATCACATTAAAAGAAAACTCTTTTTTTGTAATCCCTACAAAATCTTCAGGCAACAATTTGGGGTTTCTATTGTTACTCTTTACGTAATCATAGAAATGGCTATCAATTACCTGTTGATTCTCTAGAATTTGGTCATAAATAACTGCTCTATGCTTAGCCAAACTTTCAAAGCATTTCTCAAATGAAGACGAAAAAGATATCCCTCCCATAAAAGATAAAAATGCATGACTAACTTCTTTTATAGAATCTAAACTTTTAATCAAACCCCACTGTTCAAGCGATTTAGATTCTAACGAGTCATCCATAGGAGAAATTGCTGGCACCGAAGAAACAATTCCGACCTCAAATGACTGTGCCAACTCAGTACTCCCGACCATCAAATTTATTATTTCTTCACTTAGCGAAGAATTTAAAAATGACATTAAAGGTAATAGAGTCTCAGGATCTTTGCTCTGCCCCGTTATCACAGGACTTTTATCACCAAAGACGCACCCCTTTGGCAAGAACCTAAAACTTAATCGACTTGTTCTCCTCGGCCAAGTTATTCCAGGTTTAAAATATTGATGATAATTCATCATTAGCGCTTTCCAGTCAGGCGACCAACCTAAACCCTCCCTATAGTCTTGACAATGAACTTTAAGTTCCCGACCACCATCGATCCAGTTCAGCGCAAGGTGAACATCATAATAGTAGGGGGAAAACTCACCACCTTTAGAATAATGCACATATTCGTTTTTCTTTAAAGAACGAACCTCCATCCAATGTCTTACAAATCGCGAATCATCTCTCGGATTACCACCAGAAAAAACACCGTAATTTTCCCCAACACTATTAGAATTAGTAAATAGATTCAGCAAAGTATCTGGTGCCCAATAACACAGTGGCACACGTGGAATAGATCGAAAAGCATCATAGTGCTTCACGTATTGAGTCGCGCCCGAAATCAGCTTTGATGGATCAACTTCTAAGGCCTTATGATTCCCTAACTGGGACAGATATATCCCGTCATCAGATTCGCGATTTTTACATAGAGTATATGCGGAAGTCTCAACGGCAGCATCCAAAACGCCAAACCCTAAATCCAATAAAACTTGCGGCCCGTTGGCAAATCCATGAAGAGATTCTCTCCAGTCGATATAGCCCTTTAAGAAAAACAAAGTTCTTGTAGTAATCGCTCCTGAAATTGAGTTTTCAGTACCTATTGAAAACGCACGAAGAACAAAATCAGCGGCCAAGTCGCGTCCTTTGTATCCCATTTTCTTTGAAACCTTTTGAAAAGATTTTGACGGTGGACCAAAAGGAGGATTCATCAATACAACATCAAACCGTTTACGACACAAATCAATAAATGCAAAACCTTTTGCTGCATCCGCAGCAAACAGCCGCTTCTGCCCGGAACCTTTACCTGAAGCTGATTCAGCATAGCGTTCAAGCTCTGAGAGTATTAAAAATTCAGCCTCATCCCAAAAATTTTCACTAATGTCGCCATCAAAATTATAGCGAGTTCCACTTCTAGCCTGCCACTTATTCTCGCCAAAGAGACCGCCCTGCTCCCAATGGCCACCTTCATCTTTTTGCGATTTAGCCTCATCGATAGCCGCCTGAATATCTTCTTCAATTTTAAGCAATGTTCCCGCCTCACCGGCGAGTCGCATTTTTTCGAAGATTTCTTCAACCAACTGCCCCAATACTCGGGGCTGTATTTGGCTCGTAAACTCTTTAAGTAACTTGGTTTCACCCGGCATCGGCTCGGCACAAACAATATTGGAGCGTTGCACTTGCGGGCGTTGATTGGGTTTAATAGCATTATCAGCCCAAGATTTTTGTGCCCGTAACCAAAGCGAAAGTCCAGCGATTTGAGCAGCACGGGGGTCGATATCCACACCGTGGATGTTGTGTTCAATAATCAGCCGAGGCACATCGGCCAAGAACGCTTCTTTTGATTCGTAGCTTTGATGGAGTGATGGCTTTTGATTAGCCGTATCATCTTCGCCATTACTCGCAGCGAACTTCTCATAACCTTCTGATGCTTCAATATCCCAGGCTTCTAAATAGATCTTCTCGAACAAGTCAAAGGCATAAAGACCAAAGTGCATAGAGCCACAGGCTGGGTCTAACATTTTTATATCGCGAGGGTCTTTTAGCGGCCGATGTTGGATATAAACGGTTTGCTGTAACAAGTCTTCTTGGCTTAGCTCTTTTTGATCTAGTTCTTCGGTGGCTTCACTTTCTGCTGCTGGCGCTTTTTGATCGGCATCCAAGAAAATTTCGTTGGGACGGCGAACCAAATACTGACAACTGTCCACCAAGGTGCTTTTACCTTGCGTCATCTCATACCAGATACGGCCCAGGGTATTGTCGGTTAAAAACTCCACCACATAACGCGGCGTAAAGAACTGGTTACGCACCGCAAGCTCACGACTATTACGTGGCCTTTGTGATTCGTCGCGCATCTTCTTGCGCTCTTCTTTTGAGTTGAAGTATTGATATATCCAACCTACTGTTTCATCCTCAGCCCATAGGAATTCAAGCTCGGCATGATTAATTAGATCGAGTAACTCCAGCAACAAGGTTTCACGGGGGAACAAGCGCCCTTGGCTTGAATAACGATCAAACAATACGGCGAGATCTGAACTCAGCTCATCAAAGACACTAAACAAATAAACTTTGTATGCCTGACCAGTTTCGCCTAGGGCACTGCCAGCAATTCGCTGATAGAGCTGGAAACCTTTGGACTGATAGCCCTGACTGATGGACTCCATCACAAACTGGCGAGCTTCAGCCATACGCAGTGCGGCCAAGCGATTTAATACGGTAAAGGCCTGTTCACGCACAATGCGGTCTAGCGCTGCGGTAACTAGGGCTTTATCCGCATAGGGATCGACTTTATGAGAAGCTGCCAGGTAATGCTCTAAGGTATCACGCAGTAACTTAGCCGTTTGCTGCTCGCTGGGGCTTAAGCTTGGCAGATCACTTAGCTCTGCAATACCGCCTGTAATGGGATCGAGGCCATAGGTGTTTTGCAGTTGTTGAGTAAACTCCTCACTGAGTAATTTACGTGCATCACTGACAAATTTTTGCAAGCGATTACGGGTTGTTTGATCAAATGCCATTATCGTTTACCCAGCCCTATTCTTGATTTTCACTATTAGCGTAAATTGAGCCATCTGAAAATTCGAGGGTGATATCCATTTCATGGAAGCCCTCTAACTCTTGCTTCACTTTCTGCAACTGGCCGATCACTATATCAATCGCCTCTTTGGACGTAAGACTTTTTGGCACCGCTATTTTTTGGCTGTAGACTTTTGACTTGAAGGTACCTTTTTCTTTTTCCTTCTTTTCTTTTTCTGCTATTTCTTGCTCACGCTGCAATCTGCGTTTCTCTGCGGTTTCTTTGACTGATTTTTGTAGGCTGCGCAGTGATGTGGTGATTTCATAATCACGATTTAGCAAGGTTTGAATGCCAGTAAGGCTTTGCTCCACCTCACCACCAAATTGTTCAAGCTGGCCGAGTAAGGTGTTACGCTCATCGGCACTCAGCTCTTCCCAACCAGGGCTACGTGGTAGTTCTTCTTGGGCATTCTTGAGGCTTTGATCAACATCCTTATTCATCTTGTTAGCAGCGTCAGCCACACGGGTTTTAATATTACTGAGCGTGGTAGAAAGGTCGGCTTGATGGCGGTAGAAGTCATCTTGTTTTAAGCGCTGTTGTAGCTGTTCAACATCCTCTGCCAATTCCGCTTTAAGTTCACCAGGAATGCCTGAGCTGGGTATGCGATTGATGCCCTGGCATTTGCTATCTAACTCTGCCAGGATTGATTCCATGCCTTGATCAAGACTGGCTTTCACTTCTGCCGCCCACCTTAGATTGCTATAGAGGCTTGAGTCTTCTGCGCCCATACGCTGAGTAGCATCGGAAGAATCATTCGCTAGAACATCCTTTAGGGCTTGCTGTAACTCTTCCACCCGTTGCTGACCTGGCACATTCAAGCGATTCAGCTTTTCTCCCAATGAACCAAACTGCTGTAAGAATTCGCCGAATTTTTTCTGCGCTACTTTACTTATTTCATCCTCTAACGGCATCACCAAATCACCATCAGCAATGACTTCACCTAATCGCTCGGCGGCACGGGCACAAATTTCAATAGAGGGCTTATCATTACGCTTTGATATACCCACATTGGCAAAGCTTTTATTGGTTTTAAAGGCATCAATGGCCTGTTGACCTACGCTGGTGAGTTCACGTCCGGCGACTTTCAGCTTAATCTCGCCTGCGCTGAGCATCGCGGCCAGCATGTAACGGGTGGTGTCTTGTGCCCAACCGAATTTAGGGCGACTAAAATCTTCACATATTTTTTTACCGTCAACGGTTCCGCTACGCTCAATGTAATCACGGATACTGACAAGACCCTTGTGATTTTCATCAATGGTAAAACTGCCGGAGCTATCTTTAATGACCAGGCTTAATGGGTCTGTTTCACTGGTTGCGCCACTAAACCCTGCTTTAAGAAATTTTTCAGCCAATACGGTTTGGGCACGAAATGGCGCTTCGCTATAGCGCTCGTAAACACGATCACCCACATCTTTAAGGTGTTTTTTATTGGCTTCGAGTAGTTCCTGAGAAAACGTATCGACGGCTGTGCTGGTGCCGCGAAACACAAAGGAACCAGCCTGTAAGGCGCGTTTTAGGATACGCTGAAGATCTGGCACTAATTTACCCTGGGCGCGGTCGAGTTCTGCATTGCAGTATTCTTTCACTTCTTTATCGGCATCGTTACGATGCCGACGGGCAATCTCTTCACAGCGATAGATGTTAGCGAGCAGATCATCCACCTCTGGGGATTTTCGTCCTAAAAGGTAAATGGTGCTTTGATTGGCACGCTCACGAGAGTCTGTAACCAGCTCGGCTAAGACATTGTCGTATTCACCTGGGTCAACGAAGTCGACCAGTGTTTGTACAGCATTGCGCTCACCGGCTAAACCGCTTGGCAGGCCATTAGTGTTTTGTAGTTTGAGGCCTGTTTCAACTGTAAGCGAACCCTCTACTTGCACCTTGGGCAAAGGCGATAAGCTGTTTTTTAAGGTCTCGCTGAGGATTCTACGCAGCTCAACCGTTTTTAGCGCAATATCGTTACGGGCACGCTGGATCTCTGTTAACTTCTCGCTAATAAAGCCCAAGTAGCCATCCTGCTCACTGAACGGGATGTTAGCTTCATTGATCAAGTCATCAACAGCGGCATTGAACGCTGCCTCGTCCTGAGTTTGACAGATACTGGATTGCATCAGTGCTCGGGTATTCTGGCGTGTCACTGGCAGGTTGGTAAGAATCTCTAATACGGCGACGGTTTTGGCGATGTTGATATGCAGTTCGCTATCGTAGTAGTTTGAGCTTTGCACTTTACCCACTGCTTGATGCTTGGCGGGAAACGCCCGCTTGATGTCTTTTTCGAGTGCATCGTACAGAGTGACGGTGTTAGCCAGCATACCAACTTCATCGTTGGCAATAGGCTGACCATTAGCGCCTTCTACCAGGATATCTTGGATAACTTTAATCGCTGAACGAAGCCCTATACCGCCGGTAGATTTAGCGAGCTGGCCTAAAAGTGTTAGAAGCACTTCGAAGTGAGCTGGCAAAAATGGGTAGAGGTTGATGAAGCTTGTTTTATCGAAATCAGCTTCATAGATTCTTGCATCTTCTAACTTGGTGGCGTGCCGTAAGCCCTGCCCATGTTGATCAAACAACTGTCCAAGCTTGCCTTCACCATCGGGGGATTTGCCTAATAAACGACGGTAACAAATTTCTTTGATATCACTAGATTCAAGATTGATCTGAATGGGGAAGCGGTCTTTCAGTTTATAGAGTTGAGCTGAATTTAGTGCCGCTTTTTCGTTATCTTCGGTAAGAGTTTGCTGGGCTGTACCGATCATCCATACCTTGCCGTCACCAATATTTTTCAGGTTTTTGGCTAGCCCATCTAGGTTAAGAATAAGGTTATCGCGGGAACCCACATATTGACCGACTTCATCGACGATAAAGATAATGTGCTCTTTACCGGAATGCTGGCGAACAATGTCGATCATCTCTGCAACGCGATCGTTTTCGAAGCGGATAATTTCGCTCGCCTCGGTTGAAAACGCTGTATCGCTCCTGAATAACTGCGGATACATCTCGTGAGCAATGGCTGGGATTAAGCCATCGACGACCAGCTCGTCATTTTGAAGTGTTTTCCACTCTTCGCCTTCAGTGTGATTTTTGAATATTTCCAGAAACTCGTCATAACGATCTTCTTTTTGTAGCTTACGCTCAAAAGCTGCCACCTTAAGGTTGCGCGAGTAACCCGCCCATTGCAGCACTTTGTAATAAAGCACTGTAGCCACGTCTTCCATGGTGGCACCGGCAACTTGCTCCGATGCTAAATCCAACATAATAACCGCTGCGGGGAAGCGCTTGGCCACGGTATTTAGCAGTGCTTTAGTTTGCGATTTGGTTAAGCGATCTTTCAAATGATCGATAAAGGGCCGACCATCCACCTCAACCGCGTCATCAAAAGCTAAACCCAGATATTTAGTAAAGGAGCTTTTACCTGATCCGTAGAAGCCTGATACCCAAACACCCACTTCGTTTTCACCGCCCTGTTCCATGGCCAACTGCATTTTGGAGAGCAGGTCTTCAAAGTGCTCCTCGATACTATCGGTGGCAACGTATTCGGAAATTTCAGACTTGAGCCGTTTCTCGGCATCTGCACCGTAACTGATAACCTTTTCGATGGAGCGGTCGATACCTTTACTTGGGTCAAATAACTGCTTAATTTGCATTTTTCATCCTTAAATAATTTGTTTAGCCACTAACCTTATCCGCCCACGTGCATGGAGCGGTAGTTGCCGTCTTCCGGATAAAAACCCAGAAACTTTAAGCGTGTTTGTCCGGTACGTATGCCGGGGTATAAAAAAACAGTCGGCACGTGAAAGCGACCTTGCAGCTGACTCTCGATGGAGCCGATACGCATATAAGGATGCAAGGCTTCTAAGTCGGTAACCAGGAGAAGCGCTTTTTCACCACCTTCTAACTCCGCGAGCTTTTCCTCCAAGCGCACCTGCAAGCCTTTTTCTGCATCACCCAGGGTATTGGCTAGGGAGTTATTGGTTTTATCCCATTCTTGGGGCGCTGCTGCATCTTGCTTTAGCCACAAGTTACGGCGAAAGGCTGGCACGGATTTCAGGATTTCATTGACGTGTTCAGCGATTGAAAACGTGTGTACATTCCAGCCCTGCTTTTGCAGCATTTGTATCCATGGTTTAGTTTGGCGCTTGACCTCGATGATTTGCTTGGGTGAAAACACCAAGTAATAAATCGGCTCAAAGCTAGCGTGTTGAAACTCTCTACCCTGCTTAATGCGGGTAACGAGTTCATCAAAGTCCTGTTTCAAGGATGACATCTATAACCTCCTCCATGGTCTTATAGGTCCAGCTGATGGATACCACATCAGCGGCTGTTTGTATGATCCAGAATTTATGTACGCCCAGGCGTTTTAGTTCATCTCTGACGTCTTCTGGCTGTAGGCCGAAGAGCTGCCAGTCTGGGTGATTGATTAGGTTGTTATCGGCTATGCCCTGTAAGTGAAGGTCATATGCAAGCACTACGGCTGCGCAAGGATCGAGCCGTATTGGGGCTATCTGCCTTGCTGAGCGTGATAGTGTTTTTAGTAAGTTGTAATCCACACAAGCGCTGAGCAAGTAAGATGACAGACGTTTGATTGTGGTTTCTGACCAGAGCTTTTTCGTTTTACCGTCGTGGGTTGCTCTATGAACAAACTCTTTCGAGTCTTCATTGCTTAATTCCGTATAGCCTGAAGCGTACCGCTCCCAATAGAGCGCGGTGACAAAATCTCGGAGGATTAAATTGGCTCTGGCTGTATAGGCAAAGAAGAGTTGATTTAACGCACGGGCACTTACTCTATGATTAAGTGATTGCAGCCATGCAGCAGGTTGCGGTGCGGGGTTAAGGTATCTCGGCGCAAAACACTCTGCAACAATGTTGCGCAGCCTACGTGCGGTAACATTAGGGAACTCACCAGAGTCTAATGCGGCCTGGAATAGATCCTGAGTAGACATGCCTTGCTGCCACTGACCTAACAGAGCCTGTGTCTCCTCTATAAGGCCCAGGCCTGCCTGGAGTTGCGTTGTGTAGTAAACCTGGTCGGTCACGCTTTGCCCCGGTAGTAGGGGTAAACGGCTTGGTTACTTTGGAAACCTGCCAGGTAGGCTGCAGCCATTTGGCAGACCAAGTTTTGATTAAGCTCGGCTTGATCTAGGAGTAAGGGGCCTACGCCTTGTGCTGATTCACTCTCAGCGAGGCTGAGTAGATTTGTATAGGCATCATCGACCGAACTAATGAGCGACGTAAATATGTCATCGCTATTTATATATTGTGCAATGTCGTGCTCAACATTTTCCGGCAAACGAAACAGATGGTAGACGTCACCCACACCGATTAATTCATCATGAGCTAACCGAGCAGCACTGCTGGTACCATTTAGCCTCGCCAACTGACTGGTTTTAGGGAAGACTGGCGTGAGGAAAACCTCGCCCGACCGTGAAAGGAAGGAGCTAGACCACCAGTTCTGTTGGTCTTTTTCACCAAGAAATGCAACGCAAACGCGGAGTTTGGCGATGTTATGTATTAACTCTGAGCTCATTGATCATCCTTATCATTGATAGTGGCCTGGTTATGCTGCACTGCTATCCATACCTCGAGCTCTTTCTGCTTAAAACGCCATGAAGCACCGACTTTGAAAGCAGGAATTCTTCCGTCTACAGCCATACGGTAGACAGTTCTTTCATTGACCTTGAGATATTCAGCGACCTCTTTAACGGTCAAAACTTGATCACTCATCATTCATATCCCTATATGTGCAAGGGTTTTAATTAGTGTCGAAATAGTACAAGCGTGTACAAGAACATACAATATGACAAAGGAAATAAGGAGAGAGGCTGCACAGGGTCAACACGATCAATTACTCAAACAGAAAACTAACGTGGATGTTAGCTGCTTGACCTTCTTTTTTTGATTCGATTAAAAAATGGAGGGATTCCCCAATCCACCTCATCTGGCCTGAGGAGAGAAGCTGCTTACTCTTTTCTCAAAATCTAGCACCTCGTCAAATCAGAATGTTCATCCCTATGCGTATAGGGAATACCGATTCAATCTTTATGGTAACGCTCCATAAAAAAAACATTACCCTTTTTCTTCGGTGGCGCGGGTGCCACTGGTGGCGCCAAGAAGAGCCAAACCTTGAGAATAATCAGCCCGCACCCGTACAGGAACCAGCCCAAGCTCCATAGCAGCATAAGACCCACCAGTACGAATAAGATGACATCAAGCAAGATCATTAACGTGGCCTATTATCCATTGATAAGTTGTTATAAAACTCTACAGCCATTCCTCATAAAACAATTTATTTCCGCGCAAGGAAAACACGGCGCATTATTTAGACCTTCTAAGTTTAAAATCGGTCTATCCCCGTGCACAGAGAAGCTCTCGATTAACCCTAAAACAAATACCAACCGGCTCAATGAAACTTTGGTATACCACACTGCGAAATTTTTAAAAAAACGGACTCTAACGGGGGTATTTTTAGGGGTACTTAAGAAAACTAACATTACATATATACTTTAAATACATATAGTTATGGCTTATATATGTGTCCGGCCCCGGGCACCATTGGTATCAACACTTCTAGCGTTAGTATCCACTAACAACAAGACCCAAAAATATAAAAAGTAGGGCTAAAAGTAGAGTCATCACTGCGTCTAAAATATTTTTTATTATTTTTGCCACTCAAACACTAGGCACAAAAAAAGCGACTCAAGAGCCGCTAATCAGAACCAACTTAACTCTCATCCCTACCACTACTTAAGCTTTCTCCCCTTTTTAATCTGTGAATCTATCTTAGAATTTTCCATTGAGTTACTTAAAGCAACGATGATCCAGATAATAACCCAAATGCCGGCGGTGACAATAGATAAAAGTAAGTGAAGAATATGACTTGTCTTTTTCTTTTTGCTTAGCATGACTGTCGCTTCTTGAACCGTAAACGGAACCATATCTCCCTTTTTAGGTTGCGTCGAACCAATTAGAGCACCACAACCTGGACATGACGATGCGCTATCTGAAATTTCTTTACTGCATTCATGGCAGTTTATTAAGGCCACTCATTTCTCCTTTAGGATTGCGTCATCACGGATAATCTTGATTTCTGGCGGGGCATCAATTGAAATCATAGCTTTCTTGCCGTTGATTTCTTTAATGGTGACGATGATGTTTTCACCGATTTGGAAGGATTGATTTTCGTTGCGGGTGATCTTTAACATGACACTCTCCTTGTGCTTGTGAAGCTCAGATTCTGCTGTACATTTCCTGCTTCAGCAATAACCCCTATTTATTACAGCCAATAAAAAGCCCGCACTAGGCGGGCTTCAAGTGTAGCGGTGGAAAGGTTAGAAGTGGTGGTCGATCCCCGCCTGTTTCATTATTGCATTTGCTGTATGCCGAGACTTTAAGCTTGTAGAAACGGTAACGCACTTCCCTGTTTCAGCATTTTGCCAAAACTGGTGCGACCCTTTTTGTCGAAGGAGCCGAAAGCTGCAGACTGTTAAAATAGCACAAACTTCCGCGTAATATCCTTTTGCCATTATGCAATACAGGCTTCAAAATTTCTTTCTTGTAACAAATGTATGGGGATTTCCTGGCCTTCATACCCCATTTTATTGAGTATGAGTAACTCTGGTACTATTACCTTAAGCTCGTTCTCTAGGTCGTTTTGTGTATCAGCTTCAACGACCAGCCCAGGTAAGTCTTCGCATGTAGCAACCCAGACCTCGGCGTCATCATCCCAGATTGCACGGATTTCGAGTGTATTAAGTTTTCTCATAGTGAGGCATTAGTCAGCTTTAATTAACATTAGTTTAGCACTCTAAACAGAAAGATGTACATTGCACACTATTGAGTGTTTCTCTCAAGTGATGCTTAGTGGCCCTATTTACTAGCGCACACCTTGCTTATCCCATACTTCTCAGCCACTGTGCTTGCTGTTTAGGGGCACCTACCTAACTTTATTTTTTGTCCATGTAAAAAAATGACTAAGGCGGCGGTCTGTTTTTTTTTAGGCTATGGAGATTAGTCCTACCCTACCCTTAGGCCAAAAAAAGCCACCCCACGTTAGCAGGACGGCTTCATCATTGGCTTATACGGCCATTGGGAGGACTTTCACCGCCTTGTCATCAATCAGCCCCGCGCCCGTCATTGTGCGGGTGTAGAGCTTAACAAAGCCTGGTTGCGTCAGCTCATCGCGGAGTACACCTGTATGCTCTTTTTAGATTCGCAAATAGAACACTGTTAGAATTTGAAGCTAAAGCTGGCAAATCTGACAACTCAGCAAGCTCATAACCCATCAATGATGGTGGTTGACCTAATGCCATGCCATCGCTCCATAGAGGACGGTTGAATAGCCCCCATGAATCGAGATAGGCGAGAAACTGGTCTCCAGCAAAATAATCACAGCCTTTTGCAAGATACTACTATCAACTACCTTTGTTTTTGATGTCTACTTTAAAGAGTGTTTCACGGCCCTTTGCTAGGGACCCATTAATAATAAAGATAGGTTAGAGATCGCATGACTCAGGCAACCCAATGCCGTTCTGGTGAAATCAGCCACCACCCCTTTCGTTGTGGCCGTCTTTATTTTTCAAACAATGCCTGGTATTTCCTTATCCGCGGCGGTAGCTCAAGGGGCCCCTTCGCAAGCGCCCAAAAAGCCAAACACGCACTTAAGAATCACCTCCAACCGCTAAAAAATCTAAAGAAAACGTATCTTAAGCCGAACTAAGGCGGCCATTATCAACTCTGTAAGGTAAAGGGGGAGACTGTATACGTAGGGTCAACAATAACCCACTCATCCTTCCTGACAGTCTGCTTTGTGCTGTGAATTCACAGCCAGTAGCGGACATTTGACCGAAGCCATTGGACCCTCTAAAGGAAAAAAAATGCTGCCCCTCAAGCACCTCATAACTTTTGCTTCCGCTTGCTTATTGATTCTTAGCTCCAGCTTAGCTGCCCAAGAAAACCGCTATTTAAATATCCAAGAAGCAACCCATATCAGCGCTGGTTGGGTAGCCTATACCAATGGGGAGCTCTATCAATGCCATTTATCAGCAACTGAAGCACCAAACTGCATTCAAGCCATAGGGCTACCCTCAGCAATGCAAAGCGTTTCGCTACTTTGGGCTGAAGGTGATGAAGCTTGGGTTAGTTATACAGATGGGCAGGTGTATGGCTGTCGTTCTCAGCGGAATAAAGCGCCACGCTGCTTAGTGGCTGGAGGGTTGCCTTGAAAGTAAAAACGCCCATTATTCCTGTGACAACTCTTCAACTAATGTCACAGCCACCTCACCCGCAAACCCCGCCAACAATTCATTCAGCGCACCCACATAGCCCTGATAGCCTTTTCCGCTTTCGACGCTGTCACGGTAACGATGGGTACTGATAACTTTCTGCCCGTAATCGCCCAGCAATGACCAGCTAAGACTTAACTGCACCTGACCATTAATCTCGCCGGAGAAACGGTCAACAAACACCCGTAACTGGTATTCGGGACGGAAACGATTATCCCATGGAGATGCCCAGACAGTTTGATGTTGCAGATTGGTAGCAATGCTGTCTGTCAGTACGCGAGTGAAGGTCGGTTCGAGTTCACCTGCCCAGATGTGGTAACTGGCGACATTCACACCGGTTTCATGATGACGGCTAACGATGCCGGGACGGTCAAGCAATTGAGGCAGCGTGATGGGCCCAACGCCGAGCGTTATCTTGTCACCAATTTTGTTCTCGGTGACTGTGGCCTGAGAAGTTAAATCGTAAAAGTAGGTGGGTGGTTGTGCGGCACAGCTGGAAAGTAGCACGGCACAAAATGTCACAGATAGAGCTATCAATTTTCTCATTGTTTATCGTCCCCCTTACCCCGTAGCAGCGCATCGGGATAGCGGTAGAGTTCATCAGTTAATTGCTCCATGGATTTGGAGGCATTGGAAATATCATCCAGCGTTTCATTCAGCGCATGGCTCAAAGCGGAATCCGGTGCAACCGTCTGATCAATGGAACGCAGGGTCTGGTCCAGCTGTTCAAAGGTGCCGTCCAGACCATCGGTGGCTTT